>CEQY01200703.1_pt1 | contig 22684 bp, 20 predicted proteins | sample 361391 | NCBI WGS metagenome assembly CEQY01 (sample SAMEA2621075, study PRJEB7988) | marine metagenome | isolation source: saline water (ENVO:00002010), including | reverse complement strand
GATAATTTCATCGGACTCCATAAAACCAAAGTGATGTAGCATTTGATATACCGGAAAGAAATTTTCTTTATAATGATCGCCTTTTAAAAGTGATTTATCCCAATCAAAACCTTCAAGATTTTTCATAGGTACCTTTTGCGATTGAGATTTTTTTGAGAAATAAGTATTAGGGGCAACTAATTTATCTTCAGCCAATTGATTGTCTTGTATCTTCATCTTGGCGACCTCGTAATCATGAAAATTATCATATCGTTCCATATGGCTCGGAGTAATATTCAATATACATGCGAAGTTTGCTCTAAACTCCTCCAGCAACTCCAACTGAAAACTTGAAAGCTCTAAAACGATATAATCAAATTTTTCCTCATTTAAAAAGAAATCACAAAAAGGTGTTCCAATATTACCGCCTAAGAAAACTCTTTGACCGGTTTTTTCCAATGCCTTGGTCATAAGGGTAACAGTTGTGGTTTTACCATTTGTTCCTGTAACGGCAACAATAGGAATATTCTTTTTGAGGCTTTTATAAGCTAATTCAACTTCGCAATATTTTTTAACATCTCTAAAACGAGCGAGCTCAGGAATTCTAGGGTCAATACCTGGAGACAGAATAATCAAATCTAGAGTCAGTTCATTAGGAATCCGACTCTGATCAAAGCACTGATCTCTTGAAACAAATTTATCTATCTGCTCAATTTGCCCCCACTCGCACGGATTTCCAGAATTAATGGCATACAAATTATGATTTTCGTTAGATAAAAATCTCAGGGCGGATAAGCCTGAAATCCCCATTCCCCATATAGCAATATTCATGTCCTAAGTATATACTTGCGTCATGGAAGTTGAAAAGCGCTTTAAAGAGCTTAAATTATTCATAGCAGATCACTTAGACTTATTAAACCTAGAAGTATTAGAGCACTACCCCGTTATCCCTAAACCTTATGAGAGTTGGGTCGATGAAATCAATCACTTTACCTCGCGAGAGCTTATTGAACTTGAAAATGGTCAAATAAATGATTTAGACCTGGCCCAAGAATTTAAAACATTTCTTTTCAAGTGCAGAGAACTGTCAACTCTACCTAAGGCTAATTTAAGTTCTCATCCGATTCCTAAACATCACCTTCGTAAGATGACAGAAAAGAAACGTCATGAGATCTCTCTTCTAATGGATCAACTCAAATTCGATAAAAAAATCTTTGACCTGGGAAGTGGAGCTGGACATTTATCAGGAGTCTTATTAGAAGGGAATCAAAAGCAAAGTCTTTGCGTTGATCAAGATCCAGCTCTACAAGAGATAGGCAAAAAAAAATTAGAACATCTTAAGTCGCGTTTAAAATTTAAAGCTCTTAAATTCAATCGAGATACTTCTGCTTTAACTTCCACAGACTACACTCTCTTAGGACTTCATAGCTGTGGAGAACTGAGCTTAGATATGATGAGGTATGGAGTTCGGCATCATCATAAAAAGATTGTTAGTTATGGTTGTTGTTATCACAAACTAAACTGTCTTAATTTCAGTGGTGCTCAAGACCTTGAACTTTCAAACCATGCTCTTACTATGGCCGCAAAGTCGTATAAAAAAATGACTGAAAAAGAATTTATTCAAAGAGAGAGTGTAAAGCGTTATCGCTACACACTTCATTTTATCATGCGAGATCATCTTGGTCTCTCTTTTAGGACATTAGGAAATGGTATGAAGGCGGACTATAAAGGTAAATTTGCGGAATACTGTCACAAATTTGTATCAGAAACAAAAAGGCTTTCTGCTAGTGAGTTAGAGCAAATGTATCTTACTTATCGAAATGAATATGAGCGGTTTTTGAGATTTGGAATTATCCGCTCTTGTTTGTCCAGACCTCTGGAAGTTTATCTTAATCTAGACCGCTGTTTATATTTAATAAAAAATGGATTTAAAATTGAAGTCCAAGAAGTATTTGATAGAAGTCTATCGCCTAGAAATATTTCTATCGTTGCGCATTTAGAGGAATCATAACTTCCATCAAATAACCTAAGCAATCCTCTTTCATGACATATATGTCTTTAGTAAACATTGAAGGAATAAAGGTTCGCTTCATGATAATTTTTTGATCTTCGATGGCTAGGAATTGATCGGTAATATTCTCGCCTTTATTATTTTCAACTAATAAATACTCAAGACTATCCGCATATCCAATACGAGCGCCTTTTCTAACGATTTCAAAATTTCGACTGTCTAAATTCGAAACAAACGACAAATCAGATGAAGTAAAAGGAGAATCCTCAAAATCGACTTCCGCCCTAGGATCGACTTTAAATCTTGCTATCGTGTGATAGATATCTTTTTTGGCCCTATCATTTGAAAATTCTATAGAGTCTGAATGATATATGGTCTCGACAAATTCTAGTGCGGCTTTTATTCCTTCAGTCTCACCCGGAAGTCCAGCCTCAATAGTGACTGCAGGACATATTTTGGAGAAGGCCATCGATTGAACATTATGTGGTTCAGTGAAAAAAACAGTATGATCTCCAAAGTGACTGGCAAGATTTTTAAAGACTTGATCAAGGCTATTAATACATGCATAGAATGGATTTTTACCTGTGTTATTATGTAAATCTATACTTGCATAAGGTGAAAACTCTTTGGCGTAGTCTTTCACTTGACGCGCAATCTTATGTTCTACCTGATTTCCCTCGGCCCAAATCCGATTAAAATCTACCTGTCCAGGAAGATGTCTCAATCCCTCTTTCGCTGCTAATGTGTTTCCTATAAATATGATTAAGTCTCGATTTAAAGGTTGGTTTCTTTTTAGAAACTGCATTAAAACACTATGACTTGAAATTTCATTCCCATGTAAAAGAGTTGAAAGATAGAGAGGTTTTTTATCTGAGTTTTCGGTTCTTAAGTGAATAAGAGTCGGTCCTCCTAGAACATCGTGAAGTTCAGTGACACCGAGATCGGTAAAACCTTCTGGTAGCTGACTTATGATATTTAAAAGCAAACTATACTCCCTTCGACTTCTCTAACAACTATAATTCCCAAGTATGAACAGGTTTTCCTGAGTATTGATTTTGAATATAATTTTCCAATAACTCTTGAAAGCGCTTTCCATGCATATGAATAAATGCCTTCTGCCAAATAGTTCCATTCACTCCTTTTTGTAATCTAGGGTGAATGACTTGTTCCATATAATACTCTACGTCGTCACTATTAAGTCCACGCTTTAAAAGTGCTTGTTTAACATGAGGAAAAATTTCATAAAGTAACAACTCACGCATATCATGCAATTTTCCGTCGATCCATCGAACCTTACAGAAAAAACTCTGACGAGAAGCTTTGTAAAAATTATGGATGGCTTCTTCGAAAGCGATAATATCCTCGGGAGGTGATTCTAAATTTGCAAAATAATCCAAAAGACCTATTCCAAAAGCTGCATTGGCCACCGAGTCCACAATAGTAGGTCCCGCGCTAGGAACTCTTTGCTCTATTCTCAGGTGTGGTACACCTTTTTTATCTTTACTTATGATCGGCCGATTCCATCGCCAAATAGTTCCATTGTGAAGTTGCATATGCTGAAGCTTATTTACATCATAGTCCTCAGCCAATTCGGCCAAAAGAATGGGATAGTCATAAGTGTTCTCTTCGTAAAGTTCAAATAATGACTCTTGCACATAACCATTTCCTAGAGTGACTCTTTTTGCTTGAGTTCCTTTTCGACTTATTGCAGCCAAATCAACTGATTGTTCAAAAATAGCAATCCGCGATTCATCCCATAATTCTTTACCAAAGAAATAAGGGGAGTTTGCTGAAAGAGCTATCAAATAGGGTGCTGCCAAAATCGAAGCATTATAATAGCGCTTGGCATTTTTTTGGTCGATACTGAGATGCACTTGCAAACTCGTCGCCGCACACTCAGCAATAACACTATCCATATACATATAGAGATTGTCCTTGCCTTCAAGCCTGATATAGAGAGGCTTTCCATCTCTCATTTTCATGACCTGCTCATTCATGACAGCGTATCGATTCTGCTTAGAGAGGTACTCCATATCCAGCATATGGGGCCTTAGTGTGGGAAGAGTTCCTATTAAAAGCGCATGCTTATCATGTTCCTGGGCCTTATTCTCACAAGTCTTCCACAAGTGAGTCAGCTCTTTTTCGAGTTTACTAAAAGTCTTTCCCTTAAGTTTGTAGGGAGTTGAGTTGAGTTCAAAATTGAATTTTGCTATCTCTGGAACGACTTGCTCTAGATTTAACTCTTCCAAAAAAACATCATTAAATGGGTCAGGCAACATATTCTCATTAACGAGCCAAGCTTCCAGTTCGATCCCAGTCATTTGCTCATCATGGGCAAAGGCATCGGTATCAAACCACTCTTTAACAACAGCAGTTTCCTCTTCCAGCCTTCGCCGAAATTCTGCGACTTCTTCTGAAGAGTACCCTTTATGTTGAATTTCTTTACCCATCAGTCGGACATCCTCTGTTTCTGATTAATAAAGATGATAGACTTCCCTCATTTCATCTTTTAAGGTTGCCATTTTTCTATCTATATCTGGATGATTTACATCACCTGAATCAAAGACAAAATGCTGAGGCCCCATATCCTTTATCATCATTTTCGTTTGCCAAATATTATCTCGCGGCATATTGAGATCAGAGTGATACTCATACTGTTGCATAACTTCGGGATTGATAAAGTCTTGAATACTGTTGAAGTACTGATCATTATAAATTTTCTTTCCTGAGTTTAAACGCGTGTATCCTCTTACAACATAATCAATATAGACCACATCACACTCAAAAACTTCGAAAAGATAATTCACTGCTTTTAGTGGAATGATATCTCCGCAAGTCGCAATATCGAAGTCTACTCTATAGGTACAAATCCCATTAGGCGCCGAAGCATCTGGATAGGTGTGACTGGTCAAATGAGACTTCGTAAGGTGACTTTTAACGGCAGCTCCTTGAGAGACATGCTCCCACTTACCACCATGATTATCGCTCATAAGCGTCATGGTACTTGCACCAACAGGATCAAAATCCATTTTCGATTCGCTGATAATGTCAGAGTTGATGATCTCGCAGATTTTTCTTGAGAGCTGGAGGATTTTGTCTGAGGAGTATTTCTCATTAATCCAGTTGATATACTCTTCTTTTTGCTTATCACCGAAAGTGATGCAGAAATCATATAAATTAAAAGATAAAATTTTTGTGAGGTTGTTAAACCCCGAAAGTTTTATTCTATTTTGCGAGGACTCCTGCATCGACTTTCTCCGTAACTTGAAAACTTACTAAACTAAACCTAAGTCACGAACAGTTTGACGCTCAGATCTCAGCTCCTCCAGTGTGTTATTGAATTTTTCTGTACCAAATTCATTATGCTCCACACCCTCAACTATTTTACAAACTCCATTTTCAGTTCGACAGGGAAAAGAAAAAATAATTCCTTCATCCACTCCGTACTGTCCATTTGAAGCTAAACACATGGAGTACGTCTCTCCTGCTGGTGTGTCATGGGTTAAATTATAGACACCCTGAACACAAGCATTTGCAGCAGAAGCTGCAGATGAAGCTCCACGTGCCTTAATAATCGCTGCTCCTCGCTTTTGAACTGTAGAAATAAAGTCACCTTTCAACCACTCATGGTCAGTGATGACATCAGCCGCAGACTTTCCACCAATTTTTGTATTAAAGAAATCTGGGTATTGAGTGGCGGAGTGATTTCCCCAGATAGTCATATTCTGTACTTCTGTTACATCCACACCCGCTTTTTGAGCCAATTGAGTTTTCGCACGATTCTCATCTAGTGTAGTCATGGCAAAGAAGCGATCCTTGGGAAGTCCTGAAGACTCCATTGCAATAAAACAGTTCGTATTACAAGGATTCCCAACCACAAAGAGTCGACAATCATCTGCACCATGCTCTGCCATAGCTTTTCCTAATGGCCCAAAGATTCCCCCATTAACTTTTAAAAGATCGGCTCTCTCCATTCCATCTTTTCTAGGAACAGCACCAATGGCCAGTACCCAGTTCGTATCTTTAAAAGCAACTTCCATTTTATCTGTTGTTGTAATTGACTTTAAAAGAGGAAAGGCACAATCATCTAATTCCATCTTTACACCTTCCAAGGCGCCGAGTGCTTGGGGAAGTTCCAGTAGACTTAAATCTACATCCGTATCAGGTCCAAACATTTGTCCTGACGCAATTCTAAATAAAATTGCATATCCAATTTGTCCTGCTGCACCTGTGACGGCCACTCTTACTCTTTTGTTTGCCATGGTTTACTCCTACTTTGTTATCGTTGGGGAGGTTTACTCCTAATTATGATTATCGGCTGATTATAAAAGATTTAATGACAGTAGTAAACGAACTGAATGGACAGAAAGGACTTCCACGCTTAATATTAAGTCAAAGGAGTCCATGTCATGGGGCGAAACAATTCATCTGGCGATCGCAAGCCTTCTCAAAGAAAAAACCGAAACAATCGCTCGGGTAATAATAACTCACAGAGCAAAGGTCCAAACAAAAAGAGCTCCTCTTCCAAAAAAAGATCTTTTAATAAGAATCGCAGACCCAAAAAACTGACTCCAAGTAGAATTATAGCTAAGTATCAGAATCATTTAGAGCAGTACCTCACGGCTAGAAAGAAGTTTCATGATGTACACGGACATAAAAACGATCAACAAGTAGGTAAAGCTCAGAGAGTATATGAGCAGGCACTTAAAACTCTTAGGGACTTTGAGAAGAATCTCGAGGATTGGCAAAGAGATGTCTTGGCTGAGTTTTTAGCTGCATATCCTGAAGACAGGCAATACTCTACTGAACATAACCTTCCCCCCGTGGGAGATACGGTTTCATTTGTTGGGGAATTTGAGGATCCTCATCTCCTTCCAACTCAGAAATCTGAAGCCTGGTCAGAGGATACTGAAGATACTTCAGGGACAATGGCCGACTATTATGCCTATAAAGGGATTACCCCGCCTGAGGAAATCCCTGAAAACGCAAACAGCGATAATACAAAAAATTAATTAAGAATTAGATGACATTTTAAAGTCAGCTGCAGACGAACCAAAACTCGCAGATGCGGAGCTCTCATTTACAGACGACTCATTTGACCTAGCAGGCAACTCTTTTACTTCAGCATTCTCTGAAGTCTTAAGGTAATTATTTAAAGTTTCTTCGTGATCTCTTAAGATAGCAGCTTTCAATTCACTTGGATCGATATCAAGAACTTCTGAAACTTTACCTAACATCTTGAGTGGGATATTGCACAACGCTCTTTCAACGTTACTGATAAACTGACCATTTTTATATCCAAGCAAATGTGACAATTCCGATTGTGAATACCCTTTAGGGTGTTGAAGTCTTTTGTTTCTAATCAGAGCCGCAATATGCTTAAAACAACGCATGGAATTCTCCTACAGTGAAGTGAGTTAGTTATATTAATCATTTTTTTCGGAATGTCTTTAACAAACTTGAAAAAAACTATAAAACAATCATGCCGGAAAAATGGAATAAAAAAAATAAGAGGAAAATTTTGAAAACACTTGTGTCGTGGAACGTCAACGGAATTAGAGCGGCCTTTAATAAAGGTTTTTTAGACTGGTTAAATGAAACTTCACCAGACATCATAGGCTTACAAGAAATCAAGGCGGAAAAAAATCAATTCCCGCCCGACATAATCAACCACAAAGACTATAAAATTTTTATTCACTCAGCAGAAAAAAAAGGTTACTCAGGTGTCGCAGTCTTGTCCAAAGAACAACCGACTAAAGTGATAGACAAGATAGGTATTGAAAAGTTCGATCGAGAAGGTAGAACGCTTATTTGTGAATACAAGTCTTTTGTTTTTATCAATTGCTACTTTCCAAACGGTCAAAGAGATCATGCAAGAGTTGACTATAAATTAGAATTCTATGATGCCATTTTAAAAATCTACAACGACTACATAGCGGAAGGTAGAAAAGTTATAATGACTGGTGATTTTAATACGGCTCACCATCCTATTGATCTTGCCAATCCGAAATCAAATAAAAATACAACAGGATTTCTCCCTCATGAACGAGAATGGCTTGATCATTATGTAAATGCAGGAATGGTTGATGCTCTTAGAGTTTTTGAGCCTGACACTGAAGGTGTATATAGTTGGTGGACCTATCGAAGTAATTGCCGCGAACGAAACATCGGATGGCGGATAGATTATTTTATGGTGAGTAAAAGTTTAAAATCAAAATTAAAAAACTGTCGCCACCTAACTGAAGTCATGGGCAGTGATCACTGCCCTATTGAACTTACATTAAAATAAGCTTAGTTTTAAAAGCATCGGATGATGGTCTGAACCTGTAGTCTTGACAGCTTGAGCGGTAAGTACTTTTAGGCCTCTTACAAAAGTAAAATCAAGATAACGACCCAAGATCCTATATCTATTATCAGGTGTGAATCGTACTTGTTTGAAGTTTAATTCTTTAAAATAGCTTTGCATAAAGCTGAAACGAGAATTCAAATGTGTATTAAAATCTCCGCCAAAAAGAACAGGTCCTGGATGATTTTTTATTCTCGCTTTAAGTTGATTCAATGTCTTTTTAAATGAGCTAAGACTTGTAAAGTTTAAGGCGTGTAAATTCAAAACCATCAATTGCTCATCTAATCCTTCTAGATTATAGAAACTAATTAAGGTCATCTTAGGTGTTTTAACAAATGGCTCTCTTCCTGGACTTCTTACCCACCGAGCATTCGCACTATGAGTCCGACTCAAAGTCATCACACCTGTTGCTGTATTTTCTCGTTTTCCGTCAATCCAAGAACGCGCCATTATAGCCTCAGAAGTGCCTATATCAGATAAACTATCTAAAAAATGACTCGATTCCCATGCTTCTTGAATCAGTACGAGGTCTTTTCCTGTGGCAAATCTCTCCCACTCGCTATAAAAATCGGACTTATCCGTTTTATAGATATTCCAAACGAGAACTTCAATTGAATGAGGATTTAATTTATGAGAGTCCGAGACTGTATAAGTCTCAAGCACCTGATCATTTGACGGAACAATATAACGCCCAGCTTGGGCAGAGGTTGTAACAAGTAGACAAAGAAAAAGAGAAAATCGGACAGTGCCCTTTAGAATTCTATCCAAACGGAACCTTCTCTATTCTCCATATTTTTTCGATTATTTTTTTGACGAAACTTACTGAAGGCTCGGTAGTTTTCTTCGCCCATTCCTTCTTTAAGCTTATTAAGATAACGCTCATTAATTTTCGCAAGCTCGATCCCGTCTTCTATAGACCATACATAAACCTCGTCTATGTCCTCAGACATTCTAGGCTCAAAATAGGCGTCAATGGCCCGACGCCTCTGTTCTCTAACTTCGAGATAAAGATCAGCAACTTCGGCATCAAGTCCAAGGTCTCTTTCAATAAAGGCACGTGACTCTCTTTTCCAAGTTTTCATACTTTCGCGAGCGGCTTGTTCATCGAAGCGAAACTCTTCTTTCACTTCAACTTTTTCCTCTTTATTTGGTGATAATTTTGGTTCGGTCAGATTTGCTTGAGACTCTTTTTCCTCCGGAAGCATTTCCTCTTGAATAAATTCAATATTATTCTGGTGGCGTTTTTTTGGTATATAGGACTTTTCGATTTTTAAAGCGGAGGCTTTGCTAGAAACCTGATCAGAAATTTGATTTTGCGAGTCTAAATTAACTAAGTACACATTTAAACTTACTGAACCTAAAAGTAGATAAAGCATTATCCTTTGTGACATCACGCCTCCTTACCAAACTTAATGTAGCGCAATTTGTCTAAAATGCGAAGATGTCGGTTTTACCTAGTTACAAGCTCTTGACGCAGTGAAAACATTTTACGTTAGTCTAAATTTTAACTACTCTTTTCCTATGAAAATTTTATTTGCACTCACTTGGACTTTATTTGCATCTCTTCTCTCCCAATCAAGCTTGGCAGATCAATTTCCAGATACTGTTTATGAAGTCAAAACTCTTACTTATTTAGAGGTAAAGGCTTCCATTAATCCTGCTACGATGAATTACTTGGAGACCAACTTTAAAAAGCTCTCAAGAGATAAGGGAGACATTGTTTTTATTAAACTTGATACTCCAGGTGGTCTTGTCTCAACAACAAAAGATATCTTAACTTTAATTGGTGATGCTGATTTTCCAGTTGGAGTTTGGATTACACCTGAAGGAGCAAGTGCAACAAGTGCAGGAGCCATCATTGCCAGCGGTGCTCATGTTTTGGTCATGAATGACGGTACCAATATAGGAGCAGCCACTCCCATCACTATGGGCAAAGATATAGAGCAAAAAGATGCAAGGGCGAAAGCGATAAATGATCTGGTGGCCTTAGTTCGAAGCCTATCCAAGGCTCGAGGAAGAAACCCGGATGCTTTTGAAAAAATGATTTCAGAAGCTAAAAGTCTTGATTCCCAAACAGCTTTAAAAGAAAAAGTTATTGATGAAATCATTCACAAAGAAGCTGAACTAATAAAGTTTTTAAACCAACGTGAAATTGTTTTAAAGGGAGAAAGGATCGCTTTATCGGTTCCTCCCGCTACAAAGACAGAAACTATTGAAATGGACCCAGGGCAGAAAGCCTTAAATATTTTTGCGAACCCGACTACAGCCTATATTTTATTTATTATAGGAGCTGCACTGTTGTACTTTGAATTCCAAGCACCGGGAGGTTTCGTTGCCGGAGCGATTGGAGTCGTGTTTCTCTTTCTTGCGGCTATTGGCTTTCAAGTCTTACCCGTAAACTTTGGAGCGATGGGACTTATTATTCTTTCATTTATTCTTTTTATTCTTGAGGTTTTTATCACAAGTTTTGGAGTCCTTACGATTGGAGGAATTGTCGCACTCATATTTGGCTCACTTTTTCTTTTTAGAACTGAAAATAGTTATATAGAGCTGGAACAAACCGCTGTTTGGTCCACGGTGATCGCGGTGAGTTTATATGTCATTTTTCTTGGGTGGTATTTTTTAAAGACCTATGTGAAGCCAAAGAATTATTTCTCGCAAGCTGGGGAAGAGGGACATATTGCTAAGTTTATAAAAGAAGAAAATGGAGAATACTTTTTTCAAGTTAAAGTAAACGGTGAAATTTGGAATGCTAAAAGTGACCAGAACTTAGAAAAAGGAAGTCCCATTAAAATTGCGGAATCAGACCAAGAAAATATGATTTTAACGATAAAGAAAGTCTAAACACTGAAGGAGTAGAAGATGTTTGCATTAATGCCAATTTTTATCATTCTCGCCTTACTTATTTTAAGTTCGGTCAAAATTTTAAACGAATATGAACGAGGGGTCGTCCTAAGACTCGGAAGCTATAGCGGCGTCAGAGGACCTGGGCTTATTATTCTTATTCCCGTACTAGAAAAGATGATCAAAGTTGACCTTAGGGTCGTTACGATGGATATTCCAAGTCAAGATATTATTACAAAAGACAACGTAACAATTAGAGTGAATGGAGTTGTTTATTTCAGAGTCAATAATCCTCAAAAATCAGTCATCATGGTGGAAAATTTCTATCATGCGACTTCACAAATTGCCCAAACAACTTTGAGATCAATTGTCGGTCAGTATGAACTTGATGAAGTTCTTTCCGAGAGAGATCAAATCAATGAAAAACTTCAGTCAATACTCGATGATCAAACCGAGCCTTGGGGAGTTAAGGTTACTAATGTTGAAATCAAAGCTATAGACCTTCCTGAAAATATGCAAAGAGCGATGGCAAAGCAAGCTGAAGCAGAGAGAGAGAAAAGAGCTAAGATTATCTCTGCTGACGGTGAATTCCAAGCGGCAAAAAAACTAGCTGATGCAGCAGAAGTTTTGGCCACTCAACAAGATGCCTTAACTCTTAGATATCTAGATACAATGCGAGATGTGTCTCAAGGAGCAGGGAAATCCACTGTCCTCTTTCCCGTTCCAGTGAATATAATGGAAAGCTTTTTTAACCATAAATCTTAAAACAAAAAAGGGAGCTTAAAGCTCCCTTTTTTTATAATTCATTCGGTCCAGTGGCCTGTTCATCAAAATTATCTAACCCCTCTGTTCGGATTTTATTGTCCGGCTCCTCTGTAATTGAAGCAGGAGATCTTCCTGGGGATCCTTTCTCATAAATTTGAGGGTTCTCATCTAAGACTTCTTGCATGTTTTTTGAGACTTCCTTATTAAAGGAGCTCAGATCAATATCATTACGTGCCCAAATTGAGAGCGACACAACTATAGTGAGGATAAGAATAAGAAGTTTCATAAATGCCTCCAATAAAACTATCGGAAGGCAAAGCTCTTAACTAAAGTCTAGTACACGAGTATGGAAAAAACTTCCCTAATATCAACGAATTACAGAGCGCTCATTTGATTTAAGGATTTTCTTTCTAATTCTAATATTTTCTGGAGTGACTTCAACCCACTCGTCATCATCAATCCAATCTAGCGCCCATTCAAGAGTTCTAGGTTGAATCGGAGGAAGAATTATATTCTCATCTTTTCCAGCAGTTCTAACTGAAGTCAGGTGTTTCTCACGAACAACGTTTAAGTTCATATCATTTGGTCTCGTCGACTCTCCGACCACCATTCCTTCATAGACCTTTTCTCCAGGTTTTACGAACTGACGACCGGAGGAGAGAAGATTGTATAAAGCATAAGGAGTTGCTGTTCCATTTCGATCTGAAACTAAAGCTCCGTTTTGACGGGAAAGCATTTTACCGACATATTCACCGTAGCCTAGAAAATATGAACTCATAAGTCCCTCTCCTCTAGTATCTGTAAGAAATTTTGAACGATATCCAATGAGTCCACGAGAAGGAACCTTAAATTCAATTCGCGTTCTTGTGTCACCTATAGGTGCCATAGCTTCCATAAGACCTTTTCTGGTTCCCATAGCCTCGGTAATAGCTCCCGTAGAATCAGAAGGAACATCAAAAACGACTCGTTCATAGGGCTCTTGTTTAACTCCATCAACTTCTTGCATAAGAACTTGAGGTCTTGCAATCATGAGCTCATACCCAGCTCTTCTAATTTCCTCAAATACAATGGCAACTTGGAGCTCCCCTCTTGCTTTTAGAATAAAAACCTTCGGATCTTCAGTTGACTCATATCGAAGGGAGACGTTTTTCTTAGTTGCTTCTTGTAAGAACTCTTCTAACTTCCTTGAAGTCAGGTATTCACCTTCTTGACCCGATAAAGGAGACGTAGAAACAGAGACTCTAACAGATACTGTCGGTGGATCAACCTCAATTCTCTCTAATGCTTGAGGGTTATCCATAGAAGTAATCGTATCTCCAATATAAGCATCTTCAACGCCGTTCATGATAACGATCTCACCCGCTTCGGCTTTTTCAACTTCAGCAAAACCAAGTCCTTCAAAAATTTGAACCTTACCTATCTTCACTTGCTTAGGCTTTCCTGTTTCGTTTATCCACATATAGGGTTTATTCGCGATGATTGTTCCGGAGGTAATTCTTCCAATCATCAAAGTTCCAAGGTATTTGGAATAGTCTAGGTTTGTGACAAGTATTAGAAGATTTCCATTTTCATCTAAATTCGCTTCTGGAAAGTATCCACCGACAAAAAAGTCAAGCAAAGGCTTTAAATCTCCCTCTCTTGCATCTGGATCATCACTGGCATATCCGTCTCTACCAGAACCAAAAAAGAAAGGTATATCGAGATCAAAGTCATCAACTCCCGCAAGATCGACAAGTTCTAAAAGAAGATCTTCAATTTCATTTTTAACTTCTTCCCAGCGCTGGTCACCCCTATCGATTTTATTAATCATAACCCCGATCTTAATTCCCTGCTCAATTGCCTTTTGGAGAACAAATCGAGTCTGTGGCAAAGGCCCTTCAGCAGCATCTACTAGGAGTACAATACCATCAACCATCATTAGTGAGCGCTCAACCTCTCCTCCGAAATCGGCGTGGCCAGGAGTATCGAGTAGATTAATTTTATAGTCGCCCCATCTAAACGCACAGTTTTTAGCGGTAATTGTAATCCCACGTTCTTTTTCTAGTTCTCCAGAATCCATGACTCTTTCCGCAACAGTTTCATGTTCTTCAAATAGTCCTGATTGTTTGAGTAATTCATCTACGAGCGTGGTTTTCCCGTGGTCAACGTGTGCAACGATGGCGATATTCTTAAGTTTCATTAATGTCTCCTGAATATCCGCATTATGGACGTAACTCTATAAGTTGCCAATACGTTAAATTTGTTAAATTTAGGTCAAAATCACAAAATCTCTAAGTATTTAATTTTATTATAAAAGGTAAAGGTTTAGGAAGTTTCCGCCGATCAGGATTTATAATAGTGGAGACTTATGAAAACTATCCTGCTTGCAACTCTTTTAATACTCACAGCCTGTGCCCCAGAGTCAGAGAAGGCTAAGACTTCTGTTCGAATCAGCCTTCCGTCAGCTAGCACTCAAAATGGGCTAAGACATTATAAACCCAAAGGGCAGTTCGGCCTTACAGATATGGCCAGTTTAGCGGATATAGACTGCTATGCCATTCTATACGAATCAAGTGGTTTTTCACCCGGACAATGTATGAGCGGTGGAGTCGCGGTGGCCAATGCACTTGAGGTCTATGGGTCTTTTGCAGCCGGCTCTACAGTTGAAATTGATGTACCGTCAGGTGCAGGTGTCACTTTTCACCTTATAGGATTTGCCTATAGTGGCGGAGTTTGTCCAAACTATAGAACTTTTCCATTAACAGACCAAACTGCAGCCAGTAAGGGAAAACTTCTTGATTCTGTAATCACTGACGTTCAAGGCGAGTCTATCTCAATCGAAATGAATCGAGACTTCGCAGGTCCAACAATTGAAACCTGTCAAAACCCTCCTTTTGAATGGGAAGGCTCAGGTACAGCAATTTGGGACGTTGCAGTCTGGGATCAGGAGACTTGGGGACCCTAAAGAAAATTTTCAAGCTATCGAATGTATGTCAAGATTAGGCCATGCTAATCGAAAAGATCACAGCTCTATTTTATAAGAGATCGTTCATATATTTATGGGGTATTACTATATACCTGCCAATTATTCTGAGAAAAAAACAATTTGATATTGATTTCGACTTAGTCCTTAAGCCTTTATATAATGTGACCTCAATTTCACAATACTTTGATATCTTTTTAAGTAAATTCCTTTTTGATATACAGCCCATTCGAGATCTAACGTTACTCATCGACATACACTTAGAAAGTATACTGAATCATCAAACGTTTAATTTAACGAATGTGCTCATTTGGTGCTCAACGATTTTGATTCTAGATCGAATTTTGAACAAAATGACAACTTCTTTCAACTCTAGGTTAATAGCTTTAATTGTTCTCTCCCACCCACTTTTGAGCTGGACTTTGAGTTGGCCAACAGCTAGGAAGCATTTTTTGTCAGCGTTTTTTATTACTTGGGTTACAAAGAAAATTGTGGATCAACCAAAAAGTAATAGAGACATCTTAAAGATTGGAAGTTTATATTTATTAAGTCTACTAAGTCAGCCAATTAGTTCATTGGCTATAATTCCCGCCCTTTTATTCAGTAAAAAGAATCTATCTGAAGAGAAATTTTATCGCCTTTCTATCGTAATGATTTCGATTTTTTTAGCCATGGTTTTTATAAATTTTTACTATTATAAATATGTTTACCCAACCTATTCCGGAACAGCAAAAATCATGGAAATGAATCTCCATTTATTTGTCATGCAAGTCTTTTCATTTTCAAGAAGTCTCACTCAAATTATATTCCCTATTAGTTTTTCTCAGACATATAACCCTAGAACCTACCTTTCCTTTATCGGGATGCCGTTTTTTATCGTATCGTTCTATTTAGTTTATCTGAAATACAACTTGAAAAAGAGCCTCTTTTTTGCACTTTTTATTTTCTATCCATTAATATTAATTCTTGCTCGCCCGACAAATATCTTTGTCAGCGATACTTATATCATTATTTCCCTAACCAACACCTTCATCGTCATCGGATATGTTTTTAAATATAAAAAAATCTCTCCTTTATTTTTAGCTTTACCAATTTTACTAAGCCTTAAAAGTATACATGAAATCAAACATACGAGTTCTCCGTATTCTATTTTTAAAACCTCGTTTGACAGAGAACCAAATTGCAAGAATGCCCATTCCTATGCCAACGAACTGTTAAAGAAAAATATGCAAAAAGAATTCATGCAAATTTCTGGCGATGCACTTAAAAACAAATGCGCCATTTTAGGTAAATCTGGAACCGCTGTGATGAACCAAAATTTTGCGTTTAGAATTGTTCTGGATAAATCTTTCAACTTAAAAGAGAAGCTTAGGATTCTAAAAAAAATGAGATATGTGACTCCTCAAATTGAGTTTTTAAAGGCTATCTTATTACACAAAGCAGGAATGAATGAGTCGAGTCAATCATTACTGTCAAAAGTAGAGAGTAGAATTCAACCTGAAATGAAACAAATCCTAAGATCAGTTAGCAATGAAATTTGTGACCACCAGAAATGTCCTCGTCCTTAAAGCTTTTTTACTTTCAGTTGGAATTTCGAGCTATCTAGTACTAAGCTTCCTGAATATACTTTAGATCTAAATTTAATGACCTCTCCTGATGTTAAAAACCTTGAATATTCAAGGAAAGCAGGTGAGGTTGAGCTACTATACAGGTACACAGAATTCCAGGAAGTTGCTTCACTTTGCTCACCTAAGTAAACATAGCCGTAAGAACCCGGACTTGAACTTGCAGTATTAGCCTTCATTACGGCTAAGAATCGATAAAAGCCGTCGCTTCTTACAGTAAATCCGTTCCCAGATACCACTTCAGCCCCTGAGCCAAATTCTGTATCATCTGAAATTAAACTATCTATATCAAGATCGTCATAAGTGGCCCAATTGGTAGCGGAAACATTAGTAGTTAGAGTTTTGTCTGCACTTATTGAAACCTCAAACTGGTTTGAAACCCGAGAAAGAGCTTCGTTTATTTGTTGAAAGTTTGAATTTACTTCAGTAGCGCTTATTGTGGTTCCTCCAGTAAACTGATTGAGTGATAAAACCTGATAAGAGTAGACCAGTGCTGAAGTTGTTAGCATTGTCAGCGTTACACCTACAATGAATTGAGTTTTAGTAAATAGTCCTTCCTTAAATTTTTTCCAAAATTTCATACATAATCTCCTGGATACTATTCTAGCACTCGAAATCCCTAGTACCTAGACAAAAAATTCTTCTACTCTTATCGGTAATTTGATTCTAAAAGTTCAGTATTTTAGGTACATTAGAGACTCGATGAAGACTTTTTATTATAAACAAGTATTATTTAAGGGCGCTCTATTTTGCCTTCTCAGTTTTTTGGCCATTTTTTTACACATTTTTCCTGCCTTCAATCTTCAAACCTTTGTTTTATCGATGGTCTCTCTTCTAGCCTATACAAGCCTTATTTTGTGCTTAGAAAACACTCTCAAAGACTGGGCCCGAATAATCCTCTACATAAGTCTCATTATTTTTTCTTGCTTTAATGTGGAGCATATACTCGTAAATAATTCGAATATTAATTTTGGCTACTGGGGACTTGCAACAGATGCGAGTCTATTTTCTGAGTCTGTATTTACTCTACGTTTTTTGAGTCTAATTCTATTCTCTTCAACACTTTTTATGCTAAGTCTTTTAGCCGAAATAAAGTTAAGTTTTAGACTGAAGAAAGTCTCCCATTTTATTTTTCTATCTATTCCATTAATTCTTTTTACTTTAGATCTTTCTATCGATCATAATATTTTTTATCAAAGGTGGTTTCAAAAGAATATCATATCCGCTAATGCACTCAATTTTTCACAACAATTTAATTTACATTTGAATACAGAAATTAATCCCTCTCACCAAAGTTCTTCTAATCTAGGAGGAAAAAAACTTGTTAATATTGTTCCCCCAAAGAAGATTATTATTTTGCAGCTAGAAGGTTTTTCCCAAATTCACTTAAATTTAGGACTAGCACCTAACCTAAGAAATTTAAGCCAAAAGAGTTATCTCGTACCTTATTTTTTTAATAATCAAGTTCAGACCAACCGAGGACTTTATGCCATTCAATGCGGTCAATCGCCCAACCTCATTCTAGAAGAGGCAAAAGCTGATCTTTTTATTGATGTTGACAGAAATTATCAGTGCCTAGGAGAAATTTTAAACGAAAAAGGTTTTGAGAATTATTTTATGCAAAGTGCTCCACTTCACTTTATGCGCAAAGATTTGTTTGCTAAAGAGTCTGGATTTAATTTCGCTGTAGGAGCTGACTCTTTTGACCCCAAGTATATTCTTAGCGAGTGGGGAATTGGAGACTTTGCACTTTTAAAAGGAGCTATTAAAGTTTTAAAAGAAAACCCAACCAAAAAATTATATATCTCACTACTAACAGTAGGTACCCACCACCCCTACAAGACACCTGAATCAAGTAATGATTTTGAAAAAGCCATTCAGTATACCGACCGGATAGTTGGAGAGTTTTACAGAGCTTTGGAAGAAATCAACTACTTCGATGATGGAATTCTCATGATTACATCAGATGAAACGAAACTCCCTTCTGGCAATTTCACTCAACTAGATCATAATCGAGGGCTAATGTTTATTTTAGGCAATCAATTACCAAAAGAAGCTAACTTACACTACTTTACTCAGACTGATATCCTTCCTTCTATTTTAGATATTTTAGGAATAAAACACACGAGAAGAAGTTTTTTTAGAGAAGTAAAAAATTTCGAATACTTTCTCGGAAACACCTTCTTAAAACATATTATTTACCTCAACAAAAGGGAGCAATTCACACTCTGTCGGCATGACTTCCATTGTTTAGACATTAACTTCAAAGAGCCTCATATGGATCAAATTCAGATCAAAGGCAATTCCTCTTTGAAAATTCAAAGCCATGTTCAAAACTTCGTTCGACAAAACGACCTATCCTCAAAGGAAAAACCTTTTCTATTTAGAGAAAATAATATTTCGATCAAGCCTAATTCAACACATCTGTTTATGGCAGAGTTTAAAACTGATCCTCAATATAACCATTATATAATTGACCTTAAGTTTGAAGGACTACTGAAGAATGTAAAACTGAGCCATAGTTTTTATTCTTGTGGTATTGCTAATCCAAAACAGGATCACATTTTTCAAGTGTCTAGCGCAAAACAAAACTTCAAAATTGATATTCCGCAAGAGTTCAAAGGGAGGACACTCTGTCACACTTCTCAGTTAAACAACTCCAGTCAAGAGGTTTTGAGTTTAAAAGAATATAGTTTTTCAGGTGAGGCAAGGTGAAACTTCTTTTAACATACTTTTGCCTCTTTATTATTTTAGTCTCGTTTACACTTAAATTCATACTAACTCGTCAATTTCAGTCCGATGAGTTTTTGATTGCAACTTCCATTCATATGCTTAACTTTGCCAAAGAATCCCAATTTATTCATATGCTCAACTTTTATATGCTTCCCTTCTCCTACATCACAAGTTTTTTTAAAGAAACCACTCCGATGCTATTTTTTCTTAGAAGTATTCTTTTTTCCATATTCTTAATCAATATTAGTTTGCTCGTTCGCCTTGTGACGAACCAGTACAAAAAGAGTGTCATTTTGTTTTTTGTTCTACTCTCTCACTATCAACTATGGCGCTTTGGATTTGAAATCAGACACGAAACTCTTATCGTCTTTTTTATTTTACTATCGTCACTAGCTATCAAGAAAAGCTTCGAAAAGCTTAATAATATTCCTTTTATTTTGTCTGGCTTTTTCCTTTCCCTACTGGCTTTTACTGCATACAAAGGTTTCATATACAGTCTCGCGATGGGAGGAAGCTTTGCCCTTTTGATACTGATCCGAGAAAGGCTCAAAGGGGGTCGATATATATTTTATTTCACGCTCAGCTACCTAATAACCTCTGCCGCACAAATGCTTATCTTCTATCTTTATGATCTCCACTTGGTTTTTGTCAAAATCATGGGCAATTATGTAAACGAGACATATACGTCTATGGTCTTCTCACCAAAAGGCATTTATTTCGATATTCTAAGATCAGCTCCTCTGACAGTGTTGGCCCTCTGTTGGGTTTTCTATCATTTTGTTAAAAGAAAGCAGTTTTTTAATTTTTCCGGATGGTGTTTTTTAATTCTTCTTCATTTCACTATTCTTTTGCACCTTAACCCTGCGCCATTTCGATATAATATTCATACATATCTTATAGTCATTTTAATAACTATTCTTGCCAACTTTAGTCTTTTACCAAAAATCAGGAAGATTTTCATTGCTCCTGCTATACTGATTCACTTTGGACTCTTCATTATTTTTTACTTTACAGATTACTACATGCACTACTCTAACACCCACCAACTGGAATATGTTCAAAATGCTGAGAAACTAACTGAAGAGAATGAACCCGTTTTTGATTTAATCGGTATCGTCGCGACAAGACCTCAAGCTCATCCTGGGTGGTGGATATACAATGGCAAAATGAAAAGCTACATGGAAGGGAAAATCCCCCTAGTCCGAAGTATGATTAATGAGAGTAGACCGCCTGTAATTATTACGAATTATAGATGGACCTGGCTTCCAAAAACTGACTGGGAAGCTCTTCAAAAGAATTATGTTAGACTACATGATCAATTTTGGGTTCTTGGACATATGAAAAAAACCACCAAAGGTTCAGTAAAAATTAGTCGGTCAGGAAAATACTATTTAATATCTAAATCTCCTGATCTGAAAATCAGCAATTTTAGCTTGGATAAGGAAGTATTGGACCTCGAGGCTGGAACCTATGAATTTGAAAATAATAACGCAAACTTTGCTCTTGTTTGGATTGGTGAAAAACTAAGCTCCCTACCATCGTTCATTAGTAAGTTAAATGGCCCCTGGATGATAACTCCCATGAACTAATGCGGCGCACTTATTTGCATCCTTCTAGGGTTGGGATATTATTTAGAACATGAAAGAGTACTTCTCTGGCAAAAGAATTCTAATTACTGGACACACTGGTTTTAAAGGCCGATGGCTAACGAGTTGGCTTAGTTTTTGGGGGGCGGAAGTTTTTGGTCTCTCACTTTTATCTCAAGGTATAAAACACAGCCTAGAATTTGGTGCCCTTTCAGAAGATAGGTCATTCGATATTGATATCCTAGATAAAGAAGCATTGAAATCATTCTTAGATGAAATTAAACCTCAGATAATTTTCCACATGGCCGCCCAAAGTCTTGTTTTGAAGTCCTTCACTAAACCATTTGAAACATTTCAAACCAATACTGTCGGTACATTAAACTTATTAGAGAATTTAAGAGAGTTGAATTTTCAAACAAATGTCATTATCGTTACATCAGATAAGTGCTATCGCAATCACGACTATAATAGAATGAGCGAGGACTCTCCCCTTGGAGGAGATGATCCCTATAGTGCGAGTAAGGCTGGTGCAGAGATTATTTTCCACAGCTATGCAAATCTATTAAAGGATTCCAATGTTCAAGCTATATCAGTTAGGGCAGGAAATGTTATAGGTGGAGGCGATTGGAATGAGAATAGGCTGGTACCTGACTTTATAAAAGCTTGGGATCAAAATCAAAAATTATTTGTCAGAAATTATAACGGACAAAGACCCTGGCAACATGTGCTAGACTGTTTAAATGCTTACTTATTATCGGCTTATCATTTAGAGAGAAGACCTGAACTTCACGGCGAAAGTTTTAATTTTGCTCCTCTAAATCAAAGTATTGAAGTTAGAAAAGTCATAGAAATTCTGAAACAAGAATTTCCAGAGGTCATACTTCATTCTGAAGCCAACACGGGAACCTATGAAAAAAAAGCCCTCTTACTTGATACATCAAAAGCAAGAAGTTTAATATCTTGGCAAGAAAAACTAGAATCGGTTGAAGCTATAAGACTAACCTCTTTTTGGTACAAAGAGTACTTTAAGAACCCCGACAAAGCCAATCAGATTACTATCAACCAATTAGAGGAATATCTTTCTTTATGAGCCGAAATGAAATTAAAAATCAAATTTTTGATCTCGTAGAAAAGTACTATATGGAATTTCATCATCAGGAAACTCCTTCACTGGATCGTATTCCTTACGCAGGCAGAAATTTCGATCAAAAAGAAATGATAAACCTCATCGACTCAGCATTGGATTTTTGGCTAACAGAAGGAAAGTACTGCAAAGCTTTGGAGGATAGGATCCAAGGTTTTTTGGGGGTTAAATTTTGTCACCTTGTAAACTCAGGGTCTTCAGCCAACTTAATTGCCTTAAGTGCACTTACGTCTCCCACTCTGGAGGAAAGAAGAATTCAAAAAGCAGATGAAGTGATCGTTGTTGCTGCAAGTTTTCCAACAACAATTAATCCTATTCTTCAAATAGGAGCAGTTCCAGTTTTTGTCGACATTGATGATTCGCTAAATCTAGATTCGTCTTATCTATCTCAAGCTTTATCTCCGAAAACTAAAGCTGTTATGATTGCTCACACCCTTGGAAGCCCTTTTAATTTCAATTCTATCAAGGAATTTTGTGAACTACATAACCTTTGGCTAATTGAGGATAATTGTGATGCTTTTGGTGCAAAGTATGATGGAAAAATGACAGGTTCACTGGGTGATATCAGCACGTTAAGCTTCTACCCTTCTCATCATATAACTACTGGTGAAGGCGGTGCCGTTATAACTGACTCACCCAAGTTGTCTAAACTCATACTTTCCTTTAGAGATTGGGGGCGGGACTGTTGG
>CEQY01396413.1_pt1 | contig 22769 bp, 24 predicted proteins | sample 361391 | NCBI WGS metagenome assembly CEQY01 (sample SAMEA2621075, study PRJEB7988) | marine metagenome | isolation source: saline water (ENVO:00002010), including | reverse complement strand
CTCTTTGATGCTCAAAGGTTTAAGCCCTGGGAGTGCGCTTTTATTTTTATTAGTGGGACCTGCTACTAATATCTCTAATATTGCGGTTCTTCAAAAATATATTGGTAAGAAAGGAGTAGTGATTAATATCCTCGCTATTGCTCTTGTGGGATTATTCTTTTCATTTCTCGTTGATTATCTATACCTCCATTTTTTGACTATTAAGTTGAGTGAAGGGCTAAGCTCCCACGGCCATCATGGCATGTTTGAGCAAGTATGTGGGGCTTTTCTTGTTTTCCTTTTGATTAAAGGTATTTATAAAGAGCAAGTTAAGCCTAAGTTTTTTAACAAGCAGGCTTCATGTCATTAAGTATTTTTATCACCGGGGGAACTTCAGGCATCGGGAAAGCACTAGCTGAATATTACTTGGAGCAAGGTCATAGAGTTGCTGTATGTGGTAGAGATGAAACAAAATTTAGTTTTCTCAAAACTCAAGAAAATATAAGTTATTACCAAGTTAATGTCGTGAACCGCGATGAAATTTATAACGCTGTCTACGACTTTCACCAAAAAGGCGGACTTGATTTGATCGTGGCCAGTGCGGGGGTTGGGTTTAGTCGAAAGACAAAAATTCCAGATTTTCAACGTTCGCGGGATATTGTGAATATTAATCTTTTGGGTGTGATTAATACTTTTGAGCCTGCTATTGAAATTATGACAAAGCAAAAATCAGGTCACCTCGTTGCCATATCAAGTGTGGCTTCTTTATGTGGGTTCCCTGGTGTGTCAGCTTATAGCGCTGCTAAAGCCGGAGTGAATAAGCTTTGTGAAGGTTATGCTGTGGATCTTAGAGAATATAATATAGATGTTACGACCATAGCCCCTGGCTTTGTTGATACCCCTCTCACTAAAACCAACCACCATCCCATGCCTTTTCTCACGGACATCGATGTGGCCCGAGATAAAATAGTGAAAGCGATTGAAAGCAAGAAAGCTTTTTTTGTCTTTCCTTTTTTCTTTGGAGTTATGTTGCGTTTTCTCTCGATCATCCCGAGAGGGCTTTATTTAAAAATGATGAAACTCTTTAAATTTAAATATGCTAAACCTAAGGATTAAAATGAAAACTCTTCTCTTATCTCTCTTTTTTGTGATGAGCGCGGCCACAGCTAAGCTTGATTATACGTTAGTTAAAAATGACCTTGATATTGTGTGGGGAATGGATTTTATCTCACCTGAACTCATTATTTTTACAGAAAAAAGTGGAACAATTAAAACCTATCATCTTAAAACGAAAAAGCTCACAGAGATTAGTGGTGCCCCTAAAGTCTATAAAAGAGGACAAGCTGGTTTACTGGATATAAAGCTTCATCCTAATTTCAAAGAAAATAAAAGGGTGTATCTGACTTATTCAAAATCTGTAGATGACGTAAGAACAACTGCTCTTGGTTATGGCGTTTTAGAAGGAAACGCTTTGAAAAACTTTAAAGAAATTTTTGTAGGGAAAGGAAAGTCTGATGAACGCATTCATTTTGGTTCTCGCATGGCTTTCACTTCAGATAATAAAATCTTTTTTACTATTGGAGATAGAGGCAATAGACCCAATGCTCAAAATCTAGAGAATCATTTTGGTAAAGTTTTGCGTATCAATGATGATGGTACAACCCCTAAAGACAACCCTTTTGTAGGTAATAAGGATGCTCTTGCAGAGATCTGGAGTTATGGCCATAGAAATCCTCAGGGACTTGCTTATGATGAAAAGGCGGATAAGCTCTATGAGATGGAACATGGTCCACGTGGAGGAGATGAAATTAATATCGTAGAAAAGGGTAAGAACTATGGATGGCCTAAGCAAAGTTATGGAAAAGAGTATGTACTCCCTATGGACGTGGGTGAAGAAAAAGTTGAGGGGACAGAGCAACCTTATAAATATTATGACCCGAGTATAGCTCCCTGTGGTCTCGTTCATTACACAGGGAAAAGATATAAAGAATTAAAAAACTCGCTTATTTCAGGAGCTCTTAAATTGACTCACGTTAATGTTGTTAATTTAGACACAGGAAAAGAACTCAGACTCTTTGATGATAAAGACATGAGAGTTCGTTCCGTTGCTGTCTCTCCCGACGATTATATCTATTTCTCTACTGATGGTGGTGAAATTTTTAGAATAAATCCTTAATTGATTTAATTTCTTGTCTTAATGTTTCTTGGTCGGGACCCACAACTCGGCTAAGAAACTTGATGTAGGGTCTCTTACCGGTATATATAGGCTTTACAATTTTTACAATATACTTACTCAGATTCCCATATTGATCTTCAACAATTTGATAGGAGACATCGTGAGATTTCTCATCAAGTATATGTTTAGCGTAAATGGTTTCATCACTGTTATTTTGAATAAGGTATTGCTCAAGTCCAGAAACTGACTTTGATTGCTCGGTGTAATCCTCTGTGTTGGAATCAAAAGTACAATTGAGAACGGGGTTGGTATGATTGAAACAATAGATACTTTTTCTGGAAAACTGAAAGCTAGTGATTTCAGACATGTCAATATCATCGGCCATACTTTGCTCTTCTTTTTGGGCCAGTAATTCTTCTAATTCTGACTCATCAAGGGCCACAAAGTTTTTGCGCTGATCGGTTCGAAATTTTTTATAATCCTCTTCATCATCAGCAAGCTCATTATAAAAATCGATAAAAAAACCATTATAAAAATCACTTTCTTTTAAAGTACGCATATCAGACTTTGAGGTGAAGTTAATTAACTCTTCCTCTGGCTTATTAAAAAGATCATAAGAATTATAGAGCATATTATTTGCCGGACCGAATCGAGCGGCGCGAGTGATAAAGAACATAAGGTCATTTCCTCGTCTTCTATCCTGGCGCATACGGCGCATCCATTTATCTATAGGCAAGAGGCCGGTATAATCATCTATGGCATACCAACCACGATTGGTTTTCAACATGGTGGCCACATGATGCCCCCAAAGTCCCATGTCACCCACAACCCAAATCTTTGCTATATAAGCTGGATGAATATTTCGGACAAGTGCAATTTGGTGAGCAATAAGGGCGCGACCAAAGCAGAAGCCAACATCTTCATCCCCATAACGTCTTTGGTAGCGAACAACCCGAGTTCTGGTCATATCGCGAAAGATTTTTTTGACTTGGCGGTAACTTAATTCTTTCACCGCATCTTGAGGGGCTTGAAAACCGTTCACCTCATTGTCAAAATTTGCAGACATCTCAAGCAGTCTTTCGATATTCTCATTGTTTTGCTCAATTTGCTCTTCAGTCATGGCCCAGTAAATATGGCGAAGATCATTATGACCATACTGAAGTCTTAAATCTTCATAACTTGAGGCGTTTAAAAGATGGGGAGAGTACACCGATTCTGATATATGACCACTTCCGATAGCCACGTCTTTCCATTTTAAATAGCTCTCTACCCAATTGGCATGAGCATAACTTAAGATAAATAGACTTAATAAAATTCCCCATTTGTGCATGGGGTGGTTTTACTTATTTTGAACAAAATTGGCTATGAGATTGAAATTTTTACTTATAGGGCTAAGACTTTATAAATTTATGCTAAGTGTAGCCTATGAGACTGATCTTAGTGTCCTTGTTAATAAGTATTAATTTAAGTTTTGCTGTTATTTATGGTGAGGATAATCGAATTGATTATGTTCATATGGCTAATGATACCCAAAATTTAGCAAATTCATCAGTGGCGATTATTCCTAAGAATAAACTAAAGCTCATCGGCGATTATTTTTATGCCCAAGCAAAAAGTGTTGGGGAAGTTCTTAAACTTTGTGAGAGTGAGCCATTTATTCATCAACCCCAATTAGCAAATTGCAGTGGTGTTTTGGTGGGAGATGATAAGGTATTAACAGCAGCTCATTGTATTGATAAAAAGTCCATTCACCGCACTCAAAATGATTACTATATAGTTTTTGGCTATGTAAAAAACCAAGAAGGAATAGTCAAAGCTTTCCATAAGAGTCAGGTTTTTACTCTGAAAAAAGAACTCTATTACAACTTCGATCCAACATTTAAAGACCCTGTCGATCTTGCTATTTATCAACTCGACCGTGCTAGTGGAAGAAGCCCAGTAAAGATTAACTACAATATTGATAAAAACGAGTCTCTTTTTGTGTTGGGATATCCTATGGGGATACCGCTTAAATTCGCAGACGACGCAGAAATACTTTCATTTTCGAATAAGAGTTTTAGGCATCATTTAGATACTTTCTCTGTTAATTCGGGGTCACCACTGTTCAATGCTCATAATGAACTCATAGGTATACATGTCCGAGGAACGGGATTGAATTCTGATCGTACTTCAGATAATTGCAATATTTGGGGAAGAGGGGATAGCTCTAAAGACTACGGGGAAGCGAATACTCTAAAGGTCATTAAAAATATTCTTTGAGTAGATAATAAGAACTTATCAAAAAAACGAAGATTCCGACCAAAATTTCTAATCCAAAAGTAACACCTACAATTCTGCGGTTACCCTCGTCACTTTTTTTGCGCATTTCAAGCACTGGGTCTTCAATCTCACTCCCATCCATTTCTGGTGGAAGTTCAAAACTGACTCCAAATGGCTCGAGCCTTGTTTTGAGATCTGGGGAGAGCTCACTTTCTTGAGTTTTTATTTGTATCGCTAAAACATGCGTGGAAACACTAGGGGAACTTAAATGCCTAAGATCATTTTTTAAAGTATGTTCGTTGGCCTTCCACATACTTTCATCATCAGTAAGCTCATATTCTACTTGATATTCATCGAGGATTTTAGAGATTTGATCCACCTCTTTTGTAGATAGGCCTCCCAGTTTCATGACTTTCCTTTTTCCTGATCTTGTTTATACTAGTATACATGACAAAATTATTTATTCTATGCTCTTCTCTCTATCTCTCCGTTGTTCAAGCAGGTCCCTATGTGGGCGGTTCTATTTCAAAATTAACCCAAAAACAACCAGCAAATGGAAAACTTCATTCTGATCTGGCTTTAAATGGAACAGGTTCTACCTTGTACTTAGGTTATCGATTATCCTTTATAGCCGTTGAAGGTCTTTATAAAACATTTTCTGCTAAAGATAGTGATGGGGATAAAGAATTTAAGATTGCGGGGACAGCAACAGGTTTAGGAGGCAGGCTATATTTTATAAGCCTCTTTAACTATAAGTTTGGAATCCTCAATCACGCCACCAAAGGGAGTCTAAAAGAAAATGAGACTGAGCTACTCGCGTATGAATCAACAGCATCCTCTCATTTTAACGGTGTGGGCATAAGATTTAATTTAAGTAAATTGGATATCTTTATCGACTATACTCATTACTCACAAGAAGATGACGAGGAGAGCGAAGTGACCCTCGATTTTGAAGAGATAGAGCTTGGGGCAAGATACTATTTTTAAACTGCCGGAAGAAGCTCTTCTCCCGGCATATCTCTATCTACATTTCTGGACTTATAGGTAAATCAACAAATTTCAACTTTGTGACCCTCGGAAGGCTAAGCCCTGGATTCATGTCACAAGCAATATAACTTTTATCTACTTGCACAGTGACTCTTGCGGAGCGATCAAGAATAAATACATAAGTATCAACTTGGCTAATAAGCACACCACAAACTGCAGGGTGGACAAATCTTGGTTTGCTAATAGAACAATTGGGGTTTTCAATAAGCTCATCTTTAATAAAGTTATGTACAGAATCGATTCTCGTTTGAGCGTTCTCTAGGCTTATTAAGTCTCCAAGTTCACAGGGCTTAAAAGTCCCAGTTGAATTTGCAGAGGCCGTTAAGGCAATTAAAAGGGTGGTGAGGGTAAGGAATGTTTTCATCATATTTCTCCTGTTAAGTTGATGTGTGAGAGCAATATAGTGGAGACTTTTTATTGGGTATAGATTGAATTAATAAATTATGGTACAATAAGTTAAGTATACATTTAACTAAGTCGACTTAAGTTGTCGTAAATAGGTAGTATGATAACTGTTTTTGATTATAAAGATTATAAGAAATATTTAAATGAAAAAATTGCGGATATGCCTTCCAAAGGAAGAGGGGTCAAGCTCGCTTTATCAAAACACCTTCGTTGTCAAACTGCTTATATCTCCCAAATTCTCAACCAGCATATCAATTTTTCACTAGAGCAAGCAGTCAAAGTGAGTGATTTTTTTGGTCACTCAAAAGATGAAGCAAAATTCTTTTTATTGCTGGTGCAAATGGCCCGAGCTGGATCAAAGGAGCTAGAGGAATTTATCTTACAAGAAATTCAAGAAATTCTTACTAAGCGAGAGGATTTTAGTTATCGAAAAACTGCAGAAAAGAATCTGGAAGAATTGGATCAGCATATATTTTATAGTGTTTGGTACTATAGCGCTGTTCATGCTCTTCTCTCTATCCCCAAATTCCAAACGCCACTTAAAATTAGTGAGAGACTGGGCTTACCCTTGAGCCGAGTTCAAGAGATTTTAGACTTTCTCTCTCGCACTGGACTTGCCATTAAAAAAACAGATCATTATGAGATTGGTCAAACCAGAATCATAGTCCCTCAAAAGAGTATTCAACTCAAAAAACATCATATGAATTGTCGAAATCAAGCTATGAAATCAATCGAATCTGATAAAGCAGAAGATTTACATTATTCCTTCGTTGTGACTCATTCAGAAAAAGATTTAAAAAAGATTAAAGACATCCTAAGTAAGGCCATTGATCAATGTAATGATGTCATCGTGGAATCGAAGGAAGAGAGAGCACAAATACTCAATATCGATTTTTTCAAAATCTAGAGGGGAGATTTTTTGCAATTAACCTTTAATTTCTTAGTGAGCTGAAAGTCTTTTTCCGCCGACTGACTGACAGTCATAAGTTGAGTCGTTAGGTTTTGAGCAGAATAAGGGGCTTTCACTTCTGAGCATGCCACTAGAGTCCCTTGGTCTTGAGTCGTAAAATTTTCTTCACAAAGTGTAAGCACAAAGCTTTTTTCTGGAAACCTTTGACTGCGCATTTTATTTTTCAGTTCAATCACAAACTGTGAGACTTCAAGGTTTGTAGGTGTGGGGATGGGATAGAGCGGCTGATCCCCAAACTCGTTACCTTGAATAAGAAAATGCTCCCATTTATCCATAGGAAGTTTAAGACTATAAAGATACTCAGTGAGTATAAATTTTTGAGTTGAAAGCACACTGAATTTCATGTCTCCATCGGAAATCACTTGAGCTTCACATTCAAAGCGAAGATTAAACCTAAAGCGAGGTTCTGCCCTTCTCGGTGAACTCACTCTTGTTCCCATGTCTTGGGGAGAGATGCCTCCGCCTCCGCCGTTGACAACTCCTCTGGCATCTTTATCAATAATGATATCAATATCGTCGTAATTGATTTCAAGTTCAGGTATATCAAAGTCAGCTGGGATTCTGTCATCAGCACGACAGGGAATAGGAATGCGATTTAAAACAACTGAAGGATCCTTACACATAGGTTTTGCCTCAATCAACTGTGCAGAGACAAGCGTTGATTGGAAGGCAAAAAGTAGAATAAAAATCAGCTGTTTTAATGTCATACGTATCCTCAATAAAGGATCTATATAGCGTATAACTCTTCTAAATCACAACTTAATTGTAAAAACTTCATTCGGATAACTGAGTTGAGCTTGAGCTCTCAGTTTTAAGTTGTGATATCTTTGATTGTGGTTGCTTTGCTTTTTTATTCAGTTTCTCTAAGAGAGCCTTTTTCTTTGCAAAATCAGCTTGGTAAGTTGCATAGCTAATTTGATTTTTTGCAGGCTTTGGGGGATGTAAATCCTCCTAAACAAAAACCGTTTGAAAGACGCTAAAGCTCAAGATGAAACCCAGAAATTGTGTCACAGTTCTCATGATCTAAAGTCCTACAAAGAGAAATAAAAACATGAAAACAAGTATAAAAACCGTAAGTGTCATGCGTGACTTATCCTTGGTTGACTTCCTTTCGCTAAAACCCATATCGCATGTACAAGCCCTGGGATGTAACCTAGCAGTGTTAACAAGAGGTTTAACCAAAAAGTTCCACCTAATCCAACTTGCATGAATACACCTAAGGGGGGTAATAAAATCGACAATAATACTTTTAAAATACTCATAATCTCCCTCTCTTACTTAATTATTTAAGTCTTTGGATATGTTAAACCAATGTCTAGATGATGAATTCATTTGATTGCGGAGATATTGTTAAGAAAACTAAAAAATCAGAGGACTCTTCTTAAACTCGATGCCAGCCAGTCAAGGAGTTTCGTTGCGAAGGGTCTATTGATTAACTCTTCTTCACTTACAGGTTTGGATAGCTTTTTATCTTTTTCGAAAATTGATTTTACTTTCCTTGCGACTTTCTGGGAGAGAACATTTAAATTGGCTTCTTCGTTAAGTTTGAGGGATCTATAGTCAAAATTTGATGAACCCACTGAAACCCAATTGTCATCGATCAAGAAAACTTTGGAATGGTTAAATGTGGGTTGATAACGAAAAAGTTTGATGCCTGATTGGATGCACTCCAACCAAAAGTAGCGAGAGCAATAAGTGACGATTTTCTGGTCAATAAACTGACCTGGAATGATGATCTGAACATCAACTCCACGCTTAGCAGCCTTTTTCAGAGCCTGAAGTGTTTCATGGCTTGGGATAAAATAAGGAGTCATAATCTTTAAAGATTTCTTTGATTTATTTATGGCCAGTTTGATGAGTTTGTTTAAATTATTATGTTTGGCAGAGGGAGAACTCATGATGATATTAGCCGGGTCACCAGCTTTATCATCTTCTGGGTGATAGTATAAAAGCGAGGGGTCTATTTCTGCGGTTTCATATTCCATCCAATTATCAAGGAAAGCACTTTGCAGATCATTAAGAACTCTTCCTTGAATATAGAAGTGAAGATCCCTCCACTCTGAAGGATTGCTCGCGTTTCCCATCCACTTATCCGCGACTCCAACGCCCCCTATATAGCCATCCTTACCATCTATGATAAGAATCTTTCGATGTGTTCTTTGGTTGAGAGGTTTTTGCCCAAAGAAATTGCTCCAAGTGAGAGGATTAAAAAAAGTTAGCTCAATTCCATTGTCTAACATTTTCTGAATCATCTCTTGGTCTACTTTTTGGCAACCATAACCATCAAAGATCACATAACATTTAACACCTTCTTTGGCTTTTTTGATCAATGCATCTGTAAACTGTTGGGCGATTTTTCCATTCCAATAAATAAAGGTTTCAAAGAGGATATAATTTTGAGCAGCCTCTATACGACTAAGCATATGAGAAAAAATCATATCTCCATTTTCTAGAACTTCGAAATTTTGACATCCACTAAAAGGAGCCCCAAAACTTTGAACAATATTTTCTAAGTCTTCTTTCACCGCTCAAGTTTAACAAAGGCCTAATACCCTGTCATATCAGCCTTTTAGCTAAATAGTGAAATTCCTATGATTGTGGAAGAATTTAAACAGTATCTAGACCAATGTATTAGTATTCAAAGTCTCTGATCTATTATGATGAACCAGAGAACAAAGGAAAGGAACAGATTATGACAGCAATTTTAAACAGTATGGAATTAAAATTAAAAGATTTTTTTGATAACTTAAATCTCAAGAGATTTGTGCCCAGTGTTTCTAAAATGATCGCGAACAGGCTCAATGCTCGTGAATTACAACAATTCACTCGCAAGGAATTATATACCGTGGCACAAGATTTAGATATTGCAGGCAGATCTCAGATGAGTAAAGACGAATTGATCAAAGCAATTAAACAAAACAAATAAAAAAGCGGATATTGAATCCGCTTTTTTTATATCTTTTTATTGCTCTCTTCTTATTCGATCCATCCAGTCTCCTCGCCCTCGACTTAATTCTTTCCTAGCATCTTTGAGTTCTGAATAATTCCATTTTGTTTGTACATAGTTTGATCTTCCATTTTCAAAATTCTCTGCTGTATAAGTATCCAATCTGACTGGTACAGCATAGTTTTGACCGGTATAACCAAAGGCTAAATTACGCAGATCAATCTCATTGTAGTAGTACATAGGCGCAATAGTATAAAAACAGTAAGCGTTGGAATGGTTTAAGTCCACATCTGCAATTGAGTTCGCTTTATGACATTTTATATTGATTTGGTCGTATTTATCCATACCCAGATCAATGTACTGAGCTCTTAGCTGTTGGTACGTGGAAACTCTGTTGCGTGACCTGGCTTTTGCCATATCGCGCTCAAGCATTGCTTTGCGTGCTTTCCATAACAACTCACCTCGAATTGTGAGTCCTTCTAGCCACTCATCGATACTTGCAGGGCGTTTCTTTAAGTCCCATGCTTCATCTGGAGTGTAAGGAAATCGAGCATCATAGGAGATAATTAACTCCTTATCTAGAACTCTGTAATCTCCAGAGTCTAACTGAACGAGAGGGGCAACATGGTAATCCCAAGTCTTATTGTACTTAAGCATGTTATAGATACGACGATCAATTTTATCTTTGATCCCTCTACGGCTTTCATCGGCTGTTCCATCCAAAACGCGGTTAAATTTATTTGTATAGTGGATGAAGATTTTCATTGAGTTCACACCATAGTAGTCATACATATCGTAAGCCCAGATATGTGCTCTTCTATAGCAATCTTTTCCATCGACATTCGTATTCATTTGATTCCAGATTTGCATCAAGCGATTTTCTGAAACTTGTGTTGGTCGATAGTTTGTCATGGGATTATAGGGAGTGCTCCCTACATCTGGAATTTCCACCAGCGTTCTCTCTGGTATCGGACCCGGATTGTTGGCAAAAGCATGAGAGGCTAGAGTTAGACCAAGAAGTACCCAGTTAAATTTTTTCATTTAATTTCCCCCAAAATAATTAATGTGAGGGGTTTTTATCTAACTCAATACCGATTGGGAATTGAGTTAGATGATATCTGAAAAATTTTCAGGGGGTCTAGTGAATATTGATGACTCCGCATCCGATTTTTGTACCCGAGGAGCCACTTGGTTGAGTTGTTAAGTCATCGACACCTGCATGAATAACGATAGAGCGGTCAACTATATAGGTGGGGCTTGGTTCCTTAAGAGATAATAAATTTGTTTCAATAACGGTATCTATAACACCGTTTTCATCTGATTCAATATTTCCTAAATCACCTGCATGGGACATACTGTTTTTTAAACTCCCATGAGGATGATCGTGAGGGTTAAAATGGGAGCCAGCATTCTTAGCTTCTTTACCAGTGCAGTCACCATTTTCATGAATATGAGTTCCAAATTTTTGATTAGGTGGTAAATTTTTAATTTTAAAGTGAATTCTTACTGCTTCTTCTGGTTGAGTGAATTTAACTTGCCCCTCAATATCAACATCAGAAACCGCTTGGATAGTAGCCACCGCATCTGTGCTATCAACATTGGTGAACTCTGCCTCACACGCAGAAGAGAAAGTAATAAATAAGCCTAGAAATGTTGTTTTGATTAGATTTTTCATAATCTAAAACTAGCAAGAGAAGAATTAATAAGATTGAAATTTATGCGCAAAAGTTGTTTAGATTTTTTATAAATGTCATTTAGGTTTAAGGGTGGGTCATATCTTTTGGTTTTACCCACTTAGTGAATTCCTCTGCTGTGACCAGGTCAAGTTCGATGGCTGCTTCTTTTAGCGTCGTGTTATTAAGGTAAGCATGTTTGGCAATTTTGGCGGCATTTTCATAACCAATATGTTGATTGAGGGCAGTCACCAACATCAGTGAATTTTCTACATGAGTATGAATAACTTTTTTATTGGCCTGGACTCCCTGAGCACAGTTGTTGGTGAAGGAATCGATCCCTGAGGTGAGTAGGTTTATTTGTTGTAAAATATTATGAATGATAAGGGGTTTATAGACATTGAGTTCAAAATGTCCCTGGGATCCAGCGAGTGAGATGGCACTGTCATAACCCATAACTTGAACGCAAACCATGGTAAGGGCTTCACACTGGGTCGGATTGACTTTTCCTGGCATGATGGAAGATCCTGGCTCATTTGCTGGGAGAATTAATTCTCCAATTCCAGATCTCGGTCCACTGGCCAAAAATCGAATATCATTGCAGATTTTGATCAAAGCCGCTGCTAATCTTTTAAAGGAACTCGAAAGAGTTACTAAACTATCATGACAGGCCAGTGCTGAAAATTTATTAGGGGCTGTTATAAATTTTTCACCTGTGAGTTGTGAAATTGTTTGTGCAACTCTTTCTGCATATTCGGGATGAGTATTTAAACCTGTACCCACAGCACTTCCCCCTAAGGCAAGCTCTCTTATTTCTTCTAATGAATGTTCTATATGATTCAGACTTTTTTCTAATTGATCCCTATAACCCGAAAATTCTTGGGCTAGGGTTAGGGGAGTCGCATCCATGAGATGTGTTCTTCCAATCTTCACAATATCTGAGAACTCTTTTTCTTTTTCACTAAAAGTTTTGATGAGATTTTTAACCGCTGGAACCAGGTTTTCTTTGGTACTAAGAAAACTCGCAATATGCATGGCGGTAGGAAAAGTATCATTAGAAGATTGAGATTTATTAACGTCATCATTAGGATGGATCGGACCAGCCTCTCCAAGTTTATAACCGGCTAGCTCATTAGCCCGATTGGCAATGACTTCATTAAGATTCATATTTGTTTGAGTTCCAGAACCAGTCTGCCAAACTTTGAGAGGAAATTGATCGCTCCATTGAGAAGAAAGTATTTCATCACAAGCTCTTATAATGAACTCTGCTTTATCAGATGGTAATTTTTCAAGATCTTTATTTACAGAGGCAGATGCTTTTTTGACGATGGCAAAAGCATGGATAAACTCTTTGGGAAAAACTTCAGTACCAATTTTAAAATTTTCAAGAGAACGCTGAGTTTGAGCTCCCCAGTATTTATCCGCTGGAACCTCTATTTCACCCATGGTGTCTTTGTCAGTTCTTGTTGTCATAATACATTTCTCCCAAAAAAAAACCTCCCATTAAATGGGAGGTTTTTTAATTCGAAAAGATAAGTATCCAATATTAGTAATTATGCCAACTACTTAATCTGAACCTTTCTTAAAGAATTATGAATAAATCGTCGGAGGATTTATTCTTTAATTATCATAAAAAAAAAAAGCCTAAATCACATTAAGCCACTGTAACGTTTAAGTGTAGAAAATTTCATAATTTATTTATCAAGGGAGAGAGTTTAAAGATTTGGCACTGAGCTGGTGTGAGGTCCCGAGATAAATATTCGACATCACCCGCAAGAAGATTCTTTGTGCTGGATTCTTCGTGGGGACAATCACAATAGAGATGAGCGAGTTCATGAGCTGTTGCACTATAACCATCATCTCTTAGTTCTTGGTATTGAGAGTTATTCACTTGAGACGTTATAAAAGCCGTGTTACGTCGTGGCAGTGGGGCCATTCTCCGAGGCCAGGCAAAGGCGTTCTCATCTTCTATATTCGAACGTATATAAAACACTAATGGTCTCTCAGTGGTTGGGGCCATACTTGCCAGCCTTGCATCTTCATCCTTTTGAAAGCTAATATCAACTTGATCCTCTACAGCAGTGGTCTGGATAAACTTGACCTGATTCACTTTGATGCCACACTGGGCATATATGTCTGCGGTTCTTTGGATGGTGGAGACAACTTGCTCTTTGGTCCATCCATTATTGATAAACTGAACCAGATTTAAATTAATTGAGTGAGTAAATTTCTCTTCGGGCAGAGTGGGATAGATTTCATGTTGCTTGAGAAAACTTATTTCAGTTGAGATAAAACCTGCTTCATTCCATTTGTTTTGTTCATCTTCGATGCTATTGATATTTTCTTCTGTTGAACATTGCCCTGTAGGAGCATCCAGCTGGCCATTAACGGTATTGATTGTTGTTTCAATTTGGTTAACAGTGTGCTTGAGCCATTGATCTGCAGAAGCAGAACTCATTATGATCAAAATGGTGAGGTATAAATAAAACTTACTCATCAGCTTGTTATCGGTACAATAAGAGGTGATATTTAGGGTAGTGGACTGTTTGTCTCGGGTATAGGGGTAATAAAAACCCCCTTACTGAGAAGGGGGTTTTTGATTGCTGTTACCAATGCATCCGAGTATCGCATTTCTACAGCAGCCTATGCTGCTCAACAATACTCTTTTTGATACATCTTTTTCTTAACAGCAAAACTTTAAATTTTGCTACTCCATATAATAAATGAATAATTTATTTTTTCATCAAGCTAGAGTGTAAAATCTGTTTAAGTTTTTGAATATCTTTTTTTCTCTTTCTCTCTAGTGTTAAAAGAGTAAACAGTGAAAAGTATGAGATTTGTAAATAAATTCATCATTTAATAACATACATTTCACTCCAATAGTCGGTGGCCATCCTAAAATCTTAGCAGGAGGACATAAGTGAATTTGAATATCAATTGGAAAAATTTTCTAAAAGACTTTTATCGTGAACTTGTTAATGACAATGTCACAAGTGGAGCAGCTTCACTCGCTTTTTTTCTTTTGCTTTCTTTATTTCCCGCTCTTATCGCCCTTATCAGTATAGGTGCTTACTTACCCATAGGCGATGTGCAGGAAATGATTTTAAGTAGTATTAGTCCTTTTCTGCCTTATGAAGCCTTTGAGCTCATCAAAAATATTTTGAATAGTGTTTTAAGTGAGAAAAATGGGGGGCTTTTAACCTTTGGTGTCCTTGCCGCACTCTGGACAGCTTCTACTGGAATGGTCCAGATAACAAAGCAGTTAAATATTGCTTATCATATTAAAGAAGATCGAAATTTCTTTAAACTACGATTGATGGCCATAGGAATATCCCTGGTCTTGGGTGCAGTTTTAATTATCTCCCTTATGCTTGTTTTAGGTGAGAGGTGGGTCAAAGCTTTTGCTATTGAGCAAGGAATGCATTCCACTCTGGTCAGTATTCTTTTCCCTCTGACTCGAGGGCTGACCATTTTTAGCTTAGTCTCATTTTTATTCGCCTTAATCTATTATTTTCCACCGAATAAAAAAATTAAATTTAAGTGGATTACTCCCGGCAGTGTTTTGGGAACTGTGCTTGTGTTCGCTATATCGAAGGGCTTTTCTTTTTATGTCGAAAATTTTGGAAATTATGCTAATACCTACGGCAGTATTGGTGCCGTGATTATTCTCATGCTGTGGTTATATCTCTTCTCGTTGATTTTAATTATTGGAGCTGAGTTAAACTCGCTTTTAGCTTCTTATATAGAGCCTCACAGCAATGTGAGTAAAAAGAAAAAACTTCAAAAAAATCGCTCACTTAAGAATAACGAGTGGATATATCAGCATTAAATTCAATGTAATAAATACATTTGAGATTGTTTAAGTTTCAAAGCATGGTACTTCTGGGCCATGAAAAAGCTAACACTACTTACAGGAACTCTACTTTTATCTTCAAGCCTTTCAGCCCAGTATGTCTCTGAGGTTTTAGATAAGAAAGTCATGACCTTTCATAATAATGAATGTGAACAAACCTCAAGTTGCGACTTAAAAGAATTTACGATTAAAGTTTATAAGGCACGTTCCAAGTATGGTTCAGCACCTTTTAGTTATAATGTTATGATGGAAGGTTATTACGAAACAAAATCTTTAGATACCCTTACAGATTTTGCCATTGTCCAATTTATTAAAGGGGCATTGGTAGAAACTGGTCGCACTTCAGACTTCACTCGATTTGGAATTCGAAAGTTCTTTGGAAAAAAGTGGCAGCCATTTCATCACCCAGAGTGGCAAATAGACTCATTAGACGAGGATCCCATCTATGCCTCCTTTATTCATGAAGGCGTATATTATAGACATGGGGCTTATCAACTTAACCCGAAGAGACAATCAATTTTATTTGAAGATGTAGAAGAGATGTTTTATCTCAATCATAAACCTACGACACCGAGACTTTATTTTTCCGACTTGCCTACAGGCTCAAGTGTGTCTAAAAGTTTAATTCGTGAATCTGAGCTAGAATTTAGAACGTGTATTTATAAAACCAAAAATATTCCTCAGGATATAGGTCCAGACGATGTAGACTTCGCTGAACCTATTCAATGTTTTGAGTGGGAAGGTAAATTCCCTTATAATCCTGAGACGGGACAAATTAGTCAGTAGCGTCTTCGATGCCATCGCCAGCATCTTCGACTGCGTCTGACATTTCGTCTCCGGCATCATCTACTGTTTCTTCGATGTTTTCACCAGCTTTCTCTAAGCTATCTCCTGCATCATCTTCTTCATTACAACTCACAAGAGTAAAACTTAGTAAAAGAATAAATAAACTCATCAATAATTTTAACTTTAACATAATCGTCTCCTTTCGATTTATATTTCCACGGCCTAAACTGTTAGGCTTTCTTTATACATTGTATTTTTTGTGTAGCTAATTAAACACTCAATAATAACACGAAACTGTGACTTTAAGCTATTCTGTTTTTTGGAGGAATAATGCTGGATAAAACAGAACATTTTAGAGATATTTTTGTGATTGGAGGGTCTGCAGGAGCTATCGAAGAGTTAAGAACTCTTTTGCATGAAATCGATGAAAACTTTAAAGGAATTCTTTTTGTAGCCATCCATTTATCGCCCTATTCCAAGTCGGAATTGGATTTAATATTGGGACGAGAGTGTAAGATCCCCGTGAAATTTGCTCAACACAAAGAGAAATTTGAGCCAGGCCATGTTTATCTCGCAGTACCTAATCGCCATTTTTTGGTGGATGAAGACTGTATGTATTTAACAAATGGACCCAGAGAAAACCGCTCTAAACCTGCCATTGATCCTCTTTTTCGCTCAGCAGCTGTATCTATGCAACAAAGAGTGACAGGAATTCTTCTCAGTGGAAATCTTGATGATGGTTCAGCTGGACTACTAGCAGTTAAGGATTGTGGAGGAGAAACACTGATTCAAAAGCCTGAAACGGCTCGTTTCCCAGATATGCTCCATAATGCCAGGGCCGTCGCCCCTATCGACAATATTTGCAATATTAGAGAAATGGGACAGTTTATCAATAAAACGGCAAAGGAAAAAGCTAATCCAAAATCTCGCTTTATTCCTGAAAATTTAAAACTTGAGGTCGATATTTCGCTTAAAGCACAAAGTGATATAGATCTTCAGAATCAATTAGGTTCTCAGGTGCCGTTTATATGTCCAGAGTGTAATGGCCCCCTGTGGGAGATGAAGGATAAAAGAATTAAACGTTATCGATGTCACACGGGACATGCCTATACTTTGAAAAATTTAGCAGCGGGACAAGAAGAATCTATTGAGGAAGCCTTATGGGCCGCTTTAAGAACACTGGAAGAGAAAATTAGAACCCTTAATACGATTGCAGAGGTAGGGGAGAGTGGAGTGAATTATACGGAAGAGAATGCTGTGCTCCAAGATAAAATAGAAAATGCTCACAAATATATAGATACTTTGAGAAAATTTTTATTAAAATTTGAAGGGGAGCATGGGGATGCCCCTAACACGGAAGAGGCTCCTGCATCTGAAGCTGTTCTTTCAGATGAAGAATAAATGACCTTAGATTTTCAGGGGCTTTAAAGTAATAGTCGGCTTTTGTGATCACATCCCCCACAGCACAGACCCACCCTTGATTTTTCGGAATCATCTCAAAAAATGATTGATCTGCAATATCGTCTCCAAAAGCGATAAAGATATGATCTGGATTATGTTGAACATGACTTTGCACAAAGCTCGCCTTACTAATATCACTTCGTTTAATTTCTAAAACACAATTATAATGATAGACAGAATAAGACGAGTGACTAAGCGTTTGAGATAGCTTTGTCATAAGATGTTGAATCTTTTCTTCTGAAAGAGATTCCTTAATTCTTCTGTAATGCCAAACCCAAGAATGATCTTTCTTTTCAATATGTGAGTGAGGATGAATCTTTACCAGCTCCAGCAGCTTTGCTTGGGTTTTGTCAGGAAGACTTTCTTTTTTTAACTCATTATCAGTAAAGTTTGTCTTCGAGCCGTATTCTCCAGCAAGTTTAAAGCTCTTAGGAAATCTTTTTTGTAAAAATGAAAGTGGCCTGCCCGATAATATGATTAAATCAATGAGCGGATGCTCGCTAAGAGTCGCTAAGTTTTTAATCGTCGACAGAGGAACTGTTGCTTCCTCAGGATTCAGGACAAAATCTGACAATGTGCCATCGAAATCACAAAAAAATGTGAGTTTTTTTTCTTTTGCTAATTGTTTTGTGATCTTTTTAGCTAGTTGATGTTGTTGACCTTGGGCCGACGAAATACTTACCTCCTCCCACTAAAAAGTTATTCAAATTATTAGAAGCCCAAAAATTTGAAGTGTTTTTGTTGATCCACTTCATCGCATCTCTCCATCTTTTCTGTCTCGTCTTTTTGTTTGTTTGGAGACTTTGAACGAGAGCTTTGACTTCCTTTTTAATTTTAAAAGGGTTAAATGTGATTTGGGAACCTAAAAATTTACTTGCTCCCGTCTGATCACTTAAAAAAAGCTGTCCCGGGTTATTTGGACTTTGTGCAGCCAAATACTCCATTGAAACTAAATTCATGCCATCTTTTATACTGCTAACTAAACATAGATCACCACTTTGATAAAATTTGATGAGTTCTTGTTTTGTCATTCTTCCTTCAATCAACTCTATGGGAGTCCAATCATTGGTTTTAAATTGATTGTTTATTCTGTCCGCAAGTTTGAGTACTTTTTCGCGATAATCTTGATAGGCAGGTATATCTTGTCGAGTAGGAATGAGTAATTGTCTTAGCTTAATCTTTTCTCTATATTCGGGATGTGTTTCTAACAGATGCTCAATAAGTTTGAGCTTGATATCTATTCCTTTAGAGTAGTCAAACCGATCCACACCAACGATTGTTTGGAGTTGAGAGTCGTTTGAGGATATTTGACTATAATCTTGAATGAAGTCCTGTGGAGAAATTCCAATGGGAAAACTATATAACTTATGCTCAATAGCACTTAACTCTTCTTGATCGAAATCTTCTGAAATATAATACCAAAAATCCAGAAAGTTCTTTTCATAATCTTTTGTGTGAAAAGCAATCATATCTGCGTAGGAGAGTGATTTCGCAATCTCTTCTAAAAATGGAACTTGCTTAGCTATCTCTAAACTAGGCCATGGGATATGCAAAAAGAAGCTCACCTTTCTTGATCGAGATAATTGTTTAATATATTTGGGTAGCAAGAGAAGATGATAGTCCTGAATCCAGAGTGACGTTTTTTCATCGACCTGTTCATTGATATAGTGAGCGAAGTGGATATTTGTAGCACTGTAGGCTTCCCAAAGAGCAGGGTAAAAGTGAATGAGGTCTACTCTTTCATGGAAACTCGGCCAAAGAACTTGGTTGCAATATCCATTATAATACTGATCATACAAATCACTTGGAATATTGACGTCGAGATATTGAATAGATTTGCTATTCTGTAGATTAAAATCCTGAAGGACTTTTTTATCTGAATGGTTCTCACAACCTAAATGACCGATCCATTGGGTATCTGCTGCGAGATGGGCTCCATTGATGGCCGACACCAGACCTCCGTCTGAGGGGGTGATGGTGTTGTTTTTAATCCCGATGGGTAATCTATTACTGACAATGGCTAGTTTGTTTTCTCTCATATTATTAATATAGCGTTCCCGTGCAAAGACATGTTCACCCCTAGATTAATTAAATGTGTAAATTATTAAACAAATCTTTTATGAAGAGATAAGCTCATAAAGCTTATGTCTAAGTTATATTAAGTGAATGATACTCAAGCCTCAAAGAAATTGTATTCAAATTGATCGTAACTCTCATTATAAGCTTCTCGTCGACGGTGAAAATTATTTTGAACAATTATATAAGATCTTGCCTGAAGCAAAATCTTCTATTTATATTCATGCCTGGGAAGTGGATAGTAAACTAAGATTGAAAAGAGACCACAATCATGATGTCGAACTCAAGAATTATTTATTTTCACTTGTAGATAAAAATCCTGAACTGAATATTTATATTATTTGCTGGGACTTCTCTTTTGTGTTTTTTTTCGAAAGAGAGCTCTTCCTCAAATGGAAATTAGACTATTTAAATCATGAAAGAATTCATTTTTGTTACAACACCAAACATAAATTAGGAGGATCAAATCATCAAAAATTTGTCGTGATTGATGATGAAATCGTTTTTTTAGGGGGGATGGATGTCACGAAGAGACGTTTTGATTCGCGAGATCATGAGCCGGGCAGTGATTTAAGGGTTGACCCTAGAGGCCATCGCTATGGACCCTTCCATGACGTGCAAGTGATGATTGCCGGAGAAAGTGCAAAGACTGTTGCGGATATCTTTAGAGAGGATTGGCTTGATCTGATGGGGGAGCGACTTGAAGAGCCTAAGAAAAAACTTAAATGGCCTCCAGATTTAGCGGGGGATATACATGGGGAGCTGCGCGGAGCTATTTCAAGATCAGGTGTTCTTGGTCAATCTCAAGACATCACGAAAGAAAACCTAGAGCTTTATTTAGATTGCATCCAAAATGCAAAACACTATATGTACTTTGAAAGTCAGTATCTGACTTCTGCTGATTTTGTGGAAGCCCTGGCCCAAAAACTTGAAGCTAATACTGAAGGGGTTGAGGTCATTCTGGTTATTTCGAATGATTGGAGTGGTTATTTTGAAGAAAGAATTCTTGGCGCTATTTCTCAGCGAAACCTTAAACGATTACTCGAAGCCGATAAGTACAAAAAGCTTCAACTCGTGACTCCATGTATCCATAGAGATGGAAAAAAACATTTTATAAAAGTTCACTCAAAAATCTCTATCATAGATGATGTTTTTATACGAGTGGGGTCAAGTAATTTAAACGAAAGAAGTCTCCATCTTGATTCAGAAATTGATTTTTCATTGGAAGCGCAAAACCCCATCCAAAGAATGCAAATAAAAAAATTATTACATGACCTTCTTGCTGAGCATACTGGGGTAAGTCTTGAGGAGGTTTCGAAAAAGCTAAATGATTTAAGTCTATGCGAGTATATAGAAAAAAATCAGCTCAATTCAAGAGCTTTAGTTAAGATCAAAAGGTTTACTGAATCTTCCGCGGTTTATTTAGCCCCCTTTAAATTTATAGCAGATCCAAAGATGAGCATCACTCATTTTCTTAAATCGAATCTCATTCAATTTTATGGGCAAGTGAAACAACCAAAAATGCTGATGGTCATCCTAGGAATACTTTTGGGATTATTTTTAATCAATCATTTTTCCTTATTTGAACAATTGAGAAACTATACCCAGGGAGAGTTTCTGGCAGCCAAAAGCGAAGGAACTCTCTTTACTTATGGAATTCTCATCTTTGGGTTGAGTAGTTTTCTGGGTCTCCCTTTAAATGCGATGATCCCTATCGTGGCCATGAGTATTCCCGGGATAGAAGCATTTTTTATCTGTATGATGGGCTCGCTTCTCTCTTCAACCGCAGGATATTTTCTAGGTCGAGGAGTCGGAACAAAATTGATACCTCATCAAGCGAAGGCAAAAGTTGATAGAGCTTCCCGAATTCTAGAAGGCAAAGGGGTGGTGACAGTATTTTTGACTCGCTCCCTTCCTGTAGCTCCTTTTATCATTATTAATATGGTCTCCGGGGCCCTGAAAATAAAATTTCATCATTATATACTAGGTACTTTTTTGGGCTTATTACCAGGGTTAACTATTTTTACTTTTTTTGGTCATGAGTTTCAAAAAATGAGCCAAGACTTTTCATGGTCGAGTGTTATGCTCTCATTTTGCATGCTGGTTTTTCTGATCTTACTTAGCTTTTACCTTAAAAGTGTTTTTAAATTCAAGCAAGGATTTGATGGTGTCCAAAAAGCTTAAGGTTCTCACTTATAATATTCATGGCTTTGTAGATTTTAAGAAGAAAAATAGAAAAAGTGAGTTGACCTCATGGTTACTCAAACATGACGCTGATATCATCGCCCTCCAAGAGGTGAAATTAAATACCAAGCACGAGTTTGTCCGCCATATGGAGCAAAAATACAAGGTCTATTGCGCTCCGACACTCACTACTGAACAAGGAGAGTATGGAAATATTCTTTTATCAAAATACCCGGCTCAAAAAAAAATTATTCACGACTTAAGTTTTAAAAAAAAAGAACCCAGAAATTGTGTTGAACTTCATTTAAATTTAGGTCCTCAAAAAATTCGCATCTTTGCCATGCATCTTGGTCTATCCCAATGGGAGAAAATCCATCAAATCAAGCGCTTATTCCATGCTATTATTAAACATAATGACGGTGTTCCCGAATTGGTTCTCGGTGATTTTAATCATGTGATTGATTGGCCGCTCTTGAGATATTATCTGTATAAAGGACGATTTAACTATATCCGCAGTAGAACATTTCCTGCTCGTTTTCCCCTCTTTAAATTAGATCAAATATGGTTTCGAGACTTTCATTTACTTAATATGTGCAGATTTAATCACAAATCAGCCTCTTTCTCGGACCACTTGCCTTTAGGGGCTGAATTTATTCTGAAATAATTACTAATTCTAAAGGTAATATGTTGAGTTTATGTTATAACACCTCCCCATAGGAGCCAGAATTGATCCAAATGAAAAGTGATATTTTATCTCACATTAATATAGAAATTTTAGATAAAATTCTTCCTTTTGTAGCTCTGCTTGATCGTGATGGAAAATTAATTCATGTGAATAGGACTTTTCTTGAATTAGCGGGGTTGAAAAATGAAGATATAATGGATCAATATTTTTGGGAAAGTTATTGGTGGAATTATAATGAACTAGCGCAGAGTAGAATAAAAGAATCTTT
>CEQY01201734.1_pt1 | contig 22778 bp, 19 predicted proteins | sample 361391 | NCBI WGS metagenome assembly CEQY01 (sample SAMEA2621075, study PRJEB7988) | marine metagenome | isolation source: saline water (ENVO:00002010), including | reverse complement strand
TATTGCTTGAGTCCTTTTAAGTATATATCAGCAGCTCCCTCAAGATCATCTTTTACAATGCCTAGGTACTGTCCTCCAAAAAGATAGGCATTATAAAACTTTGGATCTAAATAAATAATTGAATTAAACCTCCTGTACATCCAAGACCCAAGATCGCGTGATTTATAATGATCTGTATCAGATTCAAGAAGAGTTATTATCCATAAAATATCCGAGAGTAGCCGAGTCTGGCCGATACTAAAAAGTTTTAAAAAAGTTTGATTGAGATTTATAGCACTATCTTGTTTGGGTACAATTAATTTAGGTTTTTCAAAACTTGTATTTAGCATACCCGCTGAAAATCCAAAGATGAGAATTAATAGAGGAGTGAATAGTTTCTTCATTGCTATGTTATCTTTTTCTACCCATAATATAATTATGCTTGAGTTTGTTAATATTACCAAGACTTTCTCGTCTGATATCCTAAAGAAACCGTTTACTGCAGTTGACGGTTTAAGTTTTACAATCGATGCAGGAAAAACAATCGGCTTTTTGGGAGCCAATGGTGCTGGTAAAACCACTTCAATCAAGATGGCGATGGATTTTATACGTCCAACTTCAGGTGAAATTCTCTACGGAAAAGAACTTGGAAATAAAAAAATAGAAGCTTTCTCAAAGATGGGTTATCTTCCAGAAAGACCGTTTTTCTACCCTCATTTGACTGGCTTTGAGTTTTGCCAATACATGGGAGCTTTGTCAGATATCTCAGCTAAAGAAGTTAAAAAGCAAATTAAGAAATGGGCTCCCGAATTTAAGATAGATTTTGCCCTTGACCGTCAGATAAAAACGTATTCAAAAGGAATGCTGCAAAGAGTAGGTTTTTTAGCCACATTGATTCATGATCCTAAACTGATCATTTTAGATGAACCTCTAGCGGGCGTTGATCCCGTCGGTAGAAAAGAGTTAAAAGACATAATAGAGGAGTTAAAGTTGCTTGGTAAAACGGTCTTTTTTAGCTCTCATATAGTCTCTGATGTTGAAGAAATTTGTGACAATGTTCTTTTTATTAAAAATGGGAAGTTATTATTTGATGGTAGTGTCGATAAAATAATTAATGAGAATATTAAATCTGAATATCGAGTTAGATATTATAAAGATAATGAGTTATGCAAAATCTTAGTAGAAGATAAAGAAAAAAATAAATCGATAGAAAGTCTCATTAAAGATGGTGCAGATATTATTTCTGTAGAACAGGAACGCATGAGTCTGGAGCAAATATTTTATAATGTTAAATAGTGGGCTTAAAAAATCTTTAGTTATTGGAAAGTATACCTTTAAAGAGATTATCGGAAGTAAAATTCTCTATAATACTCTTTTTTTGGGAATGGCATTACTCCTTGTTACTTATGTTGCTTTTAGTTTTACTTACGGAGAACCTAGCAGGGTGGCATTAGATTTTGGAATGGGATGTTTGGCACTTTCTTCTGTCGGAATTGCAATATTTATTGGTGTTGGAATCTTATCAAAGGAAATTGATAATAGAACCGTGTATATGATCGTTTCAAGACCAGTGCCTCGTTTCAGCTTTATATTGGGGAAGTTTCTAGGCCTCTCCCTTGTATTGATTCTTAATATTATTATTTTGAGTCTTATTACCTTGTCGCTTTTTTTCTTAATAGGGGGAACTTTTAGTCCTTTAATATTTTGGACTATTGTTTTCATTATTATCGAAAGCTTGGTTGTACTGTGTTTAGTAGGAACTTTATCAATAGTAACGACTCAGACGATGTCTGTACTCTATACAATTATGCTTTATATCTTGGGACATAGTATAGACACTGCAATGACTACAAATTTTGTTAAGAATAGACCTGAGATTCAAGCTCTCTTAGATGGATACCATTTTGTTCTTCCAGCTTTCTACAAGTTCAATATAAAGTCTTTTTTGCTGTATGAAAATAATTTGAGTCTAGCCTATCTTGGAAGCACTTTTAGTTATGGACTTTTTTATATAATATTTTTAATACTTGTCTCTATATATATTTTCGAAAAGAAAAATTTGGATTAATTTTTGAGCCTTACAAGTTTACTGCAAATATTATTTTTTATATTAGGTAGCATGGTAGGAAGCTTTCTTAATGTGGTTATTTACAGGTTACCTCGTAATGAATCTGTCATAACACCTAGATCTAAATGCCCCCAATGTTCTTCAATGGTAAAATGGTACCAAAATATTCCTATAATAAGTTTTTTAATCCTTAAGGGAAAATGTGCGAATTGTGATTTTAAAATTCCCTGGCGATACCCCTTAACCGAATTAACGGTAGCATTATTTTCACTCTTGTTAATGCCTGTAGATCTTTCTCCGCAGGCTTTATTTAACTATGCTTTCTTTTTCTCAGTAGCTTGCGTATTTTTGGCCCATCTACTTATCGATTTAGAGCATCAACTACTACCGGATAAACTAAATATTTATCTCTTACTAGTCTCGATTCCCTATGTTGTTCTTCATTTCCCATTGATGCATTGGTTACTTGGCGCTCTTATTGGATTTTTTGGCCCTTATGGTGTTACTGCACTTTTTTATAAGTTAAGAGGGGTTGTAGGTCTAGGAGGGGGTGATATAAAGCTTTTTGGAATTTTAGGATTCATTCTGGGGCCGCTTGGAATCATTAATAATATTTTTATGAGTTGTATGATTGGCTCAATCATCGGTGTCATACTAATCGCTTTGAAAAAATTAGATCGAAATGCCCCCTTTGCCTTTGGACCATTTATAATTCTTGCAGCTACCCTACAAATATTTTTTCCAGACATAGTTGAGTTGATTAATCCGCTTTACATTAAATAACAATTTGCACCAATTTCTTGATTTAATAATTCAGAAAAAGCTATAATAATGTAAAATTAGGGGTTTCAGTGTCAATCGGCGAAAAGATTCAAGAAATACGACTCAATATGGCCAAGGGCTATTTGGTCGGCGTAGACATTGGTTTAAGTGCGGTAAAAATTGCCGTGATGGCCGAAGGGAAAAAAGGAAGTTATAGGCTTGAAGCCTACGAGAGTTTTCCATTGAGTGAAGCTTCAATTATTGAAGATGAAGTTCAAAAGCCGGAAGAGATAATAAATGCGATTCAAACAATTCTAAAAAAGAACGGTATTAAAAGAAAAATTGCTTGTTTGGGAATGGATGGTCCGAACACTGTTACTAAGAGACTTCAAGTTCCTGACGGTGATAAGGAAGAAGTTGAAGATAATATTTTTTGGGAGTCTGAACAGTATATACCCTTTGGAGCTGATGATGCTCAAATTGGTTTTTCAATTATAGGTCGAAACGAAGATGAAGATGTCGTTGATGCGATAGTAGGTGCTGTAAAAATAGATGTTGCTGAAAAGTATATGGAGTATTTGAAAGAAGCAGGACTTCATACGCGGGTGGTTGATTTAAATATTTTTGCTGTAAATAATGTTTTCGAACTCTGTTTTCATGATCAACTTGAAGATATATCTGAGGAAGGGGCGATCATTATTGATCTTGGAGCTCAGTATACTAGCCTTATGGTTTACAGAGGTGGTGGACCTATACTGACTAAGGAAATTAATCTTGGTGGTGTCCTCATTACTGAAGAAATCCAGCGCTCCATGGGAGTTAGTTATGAAGAAGCTGAGGACCTCAAGGTAAATGGAGATGACAACGGTAATCTTCCGGAAGAAATCATTAGCATCTTAGAGGCACATATTAATCGCTTAGTTGAAGAGTTAAAAAAGGTCTTGAATTTCTATATTGCAGCTGGTTCAAGTGAACAAGTGAGTCATTGTTTTATAACTGGAGGGGGAGCTCAAATCCCTGGAATTAAAGATGCCCTTCAAGACTTAACTGATATTGAAGTCGAAGATATCAATCCTTTGGAAATTTTGGAAATTAAAGGATCCTTCTCTGAAAGTGAGCTTGAAGAGTTAGCTTATCGAGGAGCCGTTGCCGTCGGATTGGCAATGAGGAGGGTTGATTAGTCATGATTGAGGTTAATCTCTCCCCAGTACAAGTAAGACAGGACTATACAAAAGTTGGTCCAATCAATCTCTCATTGATTAATCCAGTTTATTTTAGTGTCGCCATTATCGCTATGTATATGGTGGAAGGACTAATAGATGGCTATTTTAATGATGATATAAAAACTCTTGAGACTGAATATCGAACTCAATCGAACGAGCTAAAAAAACTACGTGATGAACTTCGTGAGTATGATAATGTAAAAAAACAAGTTCAAGAGCTAAATGAAAAGTCTAAAGAGCTTCAAAGCAAAATTGGTATTATTAAAAAAATTGTCGATAAAAGACAAAACCCTTTTTATGTTTTGAAGTATATTGCAGAAAAAACCCCTGACGAAATATGGATTAACGAGCTAGAAGTCTCAGATGAAAATGTGAGAATTGTGGGGTATTCGAAATCCTTTTTCGGTATAAGTAAGTTTCAAGAAGAATTGAGGCAGTCGATTCACTTTAATGGTTCAGTGCAATACAATAAACCACAGACATTAAAATCAGAATATAAGGGTATAAGAGTAGAAGCATTTGAACTCTCTACTACCGTTAGTAATTGGTATGGGGAATAATTTTGATTGATTTTTTCGTCAAATATTTTTGGGTTTTTATACTGGCATATGCTGGTTTTCTAGGAATGGAGAGATGGGATCTAAAAGAACAAGAACTTCTCTCTCAAAAGAGTTTAAATGATGCTCTTCCTCCTAAATTCAAGCGAGCAAAAAAAGAATTGGAAGACGTCAAAAGATTTGCTGAAAACTTAGAGGAATCAAGACAGGCAGTTGCAGAAGTTGTGGCCAGAATTGAAACCGTTCAAAAACAGCTTCCTCCAGATATTATTGATACCAAGGTTAATGAGACCCTATCAAATCTTGCTATGGGTCTTAAGATGAAAGATCCAACACCCTCTGCAAAGAATGAAGTTGTTAAGGATTTCTATATTTCTAAAGATTTTAACTTTGATGTGAAGGGAACATTTTTGCAAGGTCTCATCTTTTTTGGAGAATTGGATAAACTCTCGAAGGGAGGGAGAATTCTCAATGTTAAGTACTTACGATTTTCAGAGTCAGAAGATGGCGATCCTCGCAGTCGTTTTAAAATTTTAAATTTGAGTACGACTCTAGAAGCTTTTAAATATAACCCTAACTACAAACCGGATCAGAGCTAATGATAAAATCAACATGTCTTTTATTCATGCTTCTTTTGATTATCCCCATGGCTTCTCAGGCAAAATTAGATGAGATCTTTGCAGATCGAAAGGATATAATAGAAAAACCTTTTGAACTGAGAGATCCTTTTCAAACACCTAAATTCAAATCTAAAGAAAAAGAAAGACGTCAAAAAGAATTTAACGGGAAATTTGAAAGAAATGTTCAAAAACTAGATAAACAAGTCTCAGTTGAGAATATTGAAATTGTCGGAGTATTAATCGGTAAAGATCGTAGAGTGATGATTAAAGAAGGCAGTGAGGTCTACACCCTTAGAGAGGGAGAGCAGCTGGGAGTCGGTGGGCCAGAGATTAAAGCTATTTTGGCGGGGGGAATCATATTAGTTGAGCAAATCGTTAATATATACGATGAACCTGAATATATTGAAACAGTTATTCCTATTTCGCAGTAATATTGTTACGCTTTTTGTATAGGTTATAACTTTAAGGAAGAGGTTATAGAAATGGTCAGGATTTTCACCTTTGCGTTATTCTTATTTTGCTCGCTTGGCATTAATGCCCAGGAAGTTTCAAAAATAAAATCCGTAAATTTCATTCAAGACGGCGAAGTCTCTAAATTGATTATTGATATTGATGGAGAGTTTGTTGCAAATAGAAAACATCTAAAAGAGGACAAACAAATTCTCCTTGATTTAAAAGGTGTTGCAGCAGAAAAAAGATTTCTTAGGGGAATTGATACATCGGAGTTTTCAGGAAGTTCGGTTTTTATTTCACCCTATAGAAAACCTGGAAAAAATGATGAAGTTCGATTCGCAGTTCAATTAAGAGACAATGTAAGATCATTTATTGAAAAGAGAAAAAATCGAATTATTCTTCATATTGAAAATCGTTTTGGAGTCTTTACGAGGGCCAAGCTTCGTAAAGTTGATCAAGGTCAACTCGTAGATGATGATCCAACTGTTGGAAAAAAACAAAAAATATTAATCCCAAAATCGAATAGTGTTGAGGATATCCTTGAAAACTTAACTCAATCAGGAGTTAAACGTTATGTTGGGAGAAAAATTTCTCTTAATGTAAATAATGTTCCCTATGCTGAAGTTTTAAAAATGATCGGTGATACTTCAGGTTTTAATATTATTATCGAGGACGAAGTGAACCAGTTAAAGCCTCTAACCATTAATTTAACAAACCTCCCCTGGGATCAGGTTTTAGACACTATTATGGATCTTGGGAAACTGGTCGCTGCAAAATATGGAAATATTCTCACCATTACCACTGCCGATAAGGCTTTGGCCGAAAGACAAAAAGAATTAGATGAGCAAAGTAAAAATAAAACTCTAGAGCCTCTTGTAACAAAAATCTTTCCTCTAAGTTATGCCCTTCAAGCCGCCGGAGGTGCTGGCGGTGCCGGTGGTGCTGGTGGAGCAGGAGGAGGAGCTGCAGCTGCAGGCGCTGCGGGTGGTGGTGCTGCTGCCGGAGGTGCGGGAGGTGGATTAATCCAAATTGTGCAATCCTATTTAACCCCAGAACGTGGAACTATCCAGCTTGATGCCAGAACAAGTAATTTGATTGTTCGTGATACGGTTGATGTTATTGAGAAAATCAAGAAGATTATTGAGGTTCTAGATACCCAGACACCTCAAGTTCTAATAGAGGCTAAGATTGTTGAAGCATTTGAGAATTACGAATTAAGGGCAGGGCTAACTTCTCCAGGAGTATCCTTTAGCTATGATCCATTGACGACAACAAGTGAACTAACTGATCAGTCTGGAACATTTAGTTTTAATTCGGCGACTTCTATTTCTCAAACCCAAGTTGTAGAGGCTGTCATTAATGTTGGAAGACTTGCAAACCTTCAATTTGCCTTAGAGCTAATGGAGACTGAGTCAAAAGGCCGCATTATCTCTAGTCCAAGGGTTATCACCCAAAGTGGGATGGCTGCTACAATTACAGACTCTACTGAGAGGAGGTTTGCCCTGCCTCAGATCGCTGCAGCAGGCGGAGTGGTCGAGAATACAAGTGAGACCGAAACTATTTCGGCAGATATTAACCTCTCTGTTACCCCCATCGTAAATAATGAAGGTTCCATTATAATGAATGTTTCCGTTTCGAAATCAGGATTTGGAGTTTCTGAAGCTCAAAGTGAACTTCCTCCTACAACGTCGAGAAGCGTGCAAACTAACGTTCTCGTTGATAATGGTTCCACAGTAAGTATTGGTGGTATATACCAAACCTCTGAAGAAACAATTGAAGCAGGGATACCATTTTTGAAAGATCTCCCTATCATTGGTTGGCTATTTAAATCGGGATACAATCCACAAGAGAACAAATCAGAGTTGCTAATTTTTATTACTCCAAGAGTTATCAACCAAGAAGAAGCGGGACTCGTTAACCGTGAGTTGGGTGAAGATTTAGGAATATAGGCCATGGTTAGGGCTCGGAAAAATTCTTCACTTCTATCCAAGTACTCTTTGAAGTATCAAAAAAACCCTAGGTCTAGAGTTTTCGCGCCTTTAGCTGAGACTTATCGAAAGTTGGGAATGCTAGATGAAGCGGTTGAAATCCTCCAAAAGGGAATCAAAATTCATCCGTCATATGTGTTGGGCTATATTGTCCTCGCAAATTGTCACTATGATCTTCAAAACTATGAAATGGCCTATAATACGATACGATCTTTTGTTCCGGGAAACTTAGAAAATCTTTCGTTACAAAAATTATTTGCAAGAACCTGTATGCAGTTAGGCTATTTAGATGAAGCACTCACTACCTATAAAAATTTATTGTTATTAAATCCTAAGGATATGTTTGTTGCAGAGCAGGTAAAGCTTTTAGAAGATGATTTATTGGTTAAGCAAGACGAAGAGCATTTCGAACCAGAAGCAACTAATATAGATACATCTTTTGAAGAAGACGATTGGATTCAAGTTGATTTCGCGAAAAACCACACCCCTCATAGTGAAAAGAAATCCAGCGATGAGATTGAATGGGAAGTTCAAAATCCAATTGAAAAATTCAAACAAGATGTTTGGGAGGAAAAACTTGAAGTTGCAAAAAGGTCTTTAGATGATGAATATTTTCACGAAGACTTTGATAATGAAAAAGATGACGAGCCTGAAGCTTTATCTCTAAAGGACAACAAACCCATTATTACTCATACACTTGTTGACCTCTATTGTTCTCAAGGTCATTTTGATAAAGCAGCTGAAATTCTTAGAGATATTTTAATGCTTCATCCGCAAGATACCGCAAGTCGAAAGAGGTTGCAGGAAGTAGAGTCTGTATTGCTTGAATCAAAATCAGAAGATTCAACTGAAGTTGAGTTTGCAAAGAACAAGAGGGCACTTATTGAAAAGAAATATATGAGCTATCTCACGAAAATTCGCGCCCAAAAACGGCAGTTTGTATGAAGATTTTTGTTTTGAATGGTCCTAATCTAAATATGCTAGGGACGAGAGAAAAAGCAATATATGGTCCAAACACGCTTAAAGAAATAGAGGACTTTACAACCTCGAAACTCGATCCAGATATATTTAATCTTCAGTGGTGGCAATCAAATTCGGAGAGTGAAATAATTGATAGAATTCAAAAGTTAACAAATGAAAACTTTGACGCATTGATAATCAATCCTGCCGCATTTTCCCATACGTCTATTGCAATTCTAGATGCTTTAAGAATGCTTAAAATCCCTATTGCCGAGGTTCATCTTTCTAACGTTTATACGAGAGAAAGCTTCAGACATTCCTTATTGACTGCCCAGGCTGCTTCTATAATAATGAGTGGACTTGGAAAGTCGGGTTACTATTATGCAGCCCTTGCCTTAGCAGACCTTAAAAAAGGATAGATTTTGAAATATCAAACGACTGACATCAGAAACAATCTGAAGATTGCGATTGAAGGGAAGCCCTATATTGTGGTTTATTTTCAACATGTAAACCCTGGGAAGGGATCAGCTTTTGTTAAAACGAAGTTGAAAAACTTAGAAACAGGGCAAGTTCTAGAGAGGACCTTTAAGTCGGGGGTTGATACTGTAGATAAACCAGACATGGAAGAGCGTGAGATGGAATACACTTATTCCGATATGGACGGATACAACTTTATGGACACTAAAACATTTGAGTCTGTTCATTTGAGTCACGATAATGTTGGTGATGCTAAGTACTATCTGCAAGAAGCCATCAAAGTTGAGATCCTCTATTTTAACGCTAGACCTATTTCTATTGAGCTTCCTAACTTTGTTAATCTCGCTGTAACAGAAACAGATCCAGGATTAAAAGGTGATACAGCTGCAGGCGGTACTAAGAAAGCAATCATGGAGACTGGGCTACAGGTTAATGTGCCGTTATTTATTGAAATAGGTGAAGTTCTAAAAATTGATACAAGAACTGGCGACTACGTCGAAAGAGCAAAGTCTTAGGGAGTTACAATGAGTGATTTTAATAAACTTAAAGAGTTCATCAACCTTGCGAAAGAAGAGGGCGTTGCTGAATTAAAATACGAAAACGATGATCATAAATTTTACGTAAGTTTTGCCAGTTCACAGACTATTGTTTCGCACAGTCCTTCGCCTATGGCAGCTGTGAGAACTGAGCAGGAGAGCACTGTTGTTGCACAGGCTTCAGCTCCTGCTGGAAATTTTCATGAGATTACCTCGCCTTTTGTAGGTACATACTATTCTTCTCCTGCTCCGGGAAAACCTGAATTTGTTAAAGTGGGGGATAGGGTTTCCAAAGGTCAAACACTTTGCATATTAGAAGCAATGAAGATCATGAACGAGATCGAATCAGATATTGATGGTGAAATTGTAGAAATAACAGCTACTAATGAAAGCCTGGTAGAATTTGGTCAGGTGCTTTTTAGAATAAAGGCTTAATTGTGAAATTTAAAAAAGTTCTCATAGCCAATAGAGGTGAAATTGCTATTAGGGTCTTGCGTTCTTGCAGGGAATTGGGAATTGAAACTGTTGCTGTTTACTCCCAGGCGGATGAAAACTCCTTACATGTAAAGTTAGCAGACGAGTCAGTTTGTATTGGACCTGCAAAATCAATTCATAGTTATTTAAATTTTCATGCCATTCTTTCTGCTGCTGAAATTACCGGCGCTGATGCCATTCATCCTGGATATGGATTTTTATCCGAGAACGTAGAATTTGCTAAAATGTCGCAGAAGTGTGGAATTGAATTCATTGGACCTAATTTTGAAAGCTTGGAAAAGATGGGAAGTAAAATTGAGTCCAAAAAAATCGCGCAAGAAGCTGATGTTCCTACTTTAAAACCAATTTATGTTAATGATATGGGAGACGATAAAATTCTTTCGGAAGTAGAAAAACTTGGTCTTCCTGTACTTATAAAGGCTTCCGCAGGGGGCGGTGGAAGAGGAATGAGAAGAATCGATGAAATGGATGATATCATTTCAACTATTTCTCTTCTTAAACAAGAGTCAAAACTTGCATTCGGAGACGATAGTCTTTTTATTGAAAAGTATATTGAAAATCCAAGACATATTGAGATTCAGATTTTGGGTGATAAACACGGGAATATTATTCATCTTGGCGAAAGAGATTGTACGATTCAAAGAAGATACCAAAAAATTATTGAAGAATCTCCGAGCCCCGTTTTAAGAGACAAAGTTCGAATGGAGATTTGTGAGTCAGCTTTAAACCTGGCAAAAAGAGTCGGATATGACTCCGCCGGAACGGTAGAGTTTCTTTATGACCTTGATAGTGAAAAATTCTATTTCATGGAAATGAATACAAGAATTCAAGTAGAACACCCTGTTACAGAGCAAAGAACTGCTGTAGATCTAATATCTGAGCAAATTAAAATAGCCATGGGTGAAAAGCTTGAATTAAAACAGTCAGATATTAGGTTTCAAAACCATGTTATTGAATGCAGAATCAATGCAGAAGATCCCGAAACTTCAATGCCATCTCCTGGTTTAATCACTCACTATCACAGGCCAGGCGGGATGGGTGTTAGAGTAGATGACTATATTTATACAGGATATAAAGTCTCTCCACATTATGACTCGATGATTTCTAAAGTCATCATTTCAGCTCCAACTAGAGAGGAGTGCATTACTCGGACTTTAAGAGCTTTAGATGAAACAGTCGTGGGTGGAATTAAAACAAATATTACTCTTCACAAGAAGATTCTTAATCATCCAGACTTTAGGGCAAATTCGTACAATACCAATTTTCTTGCGGAAAAATGCTAAAATATTAATAGGTTAGCTTTTTTTTGCAGGAGATAGGCCATCAATTTTGATGAGTTAAAGTCAGATATTTCAATTGGTGATTTAGACCGTTTGGTTACGGCCATTGTCGAGAAAAACTCAATTACTTTAGATCCAGAGTTTTCTGAAATTCTTAAAGATTCAGCTTTGAAAATTTCCCAGACAAAAAATAGAGAAGCTCTTCTTAAAATTTGTCAGTTTTGTTTGGAGCGAGGTGAACCGGAGCCTGTTTATTTAATAGGAGGAAATCAAGTTCATTGGAGCTACGAACTTCAAAGTCTATATCTTGAGGCACTTTGGCAGCTAGGACAAGTTAAAGAATTTGAAGAAGAGCTTAAAGAAGTCTGCAAGACAATTCTTATTAAAAAATATTTAAGTAAAGCCCTTGGTTTGATTACACTTTTTGATAATCGTGCGCGAGAAAAAAAGTTCTGGAATAAGTTTAAGATCCTATTTTATGCTGAAACAAATGATTATGATTCCTTAAAAGGTTTAACAAAGAATTTAGAGTCCTATGAATCTTTTTACGAAATCTTATCAATTTTAGATATTTCGGAACCGAATCTAAGTTTTACAATTCTAAAACAAAAAATTAAAGAAAATCACCGCTATGAAGTCATGCCCAATGAGATCATTGAGTATATACTTCTTGCAATAGATAATATTGAACGTCTAAGAGTATATGAAATTGATTACCTAGAAGAGAATATAAGGAACATATTATTTAATATTGCTCAAGATAAACTAAAGTTGAAACACGTCTCAGTTCCTAGTGATATGCCTAAATTAAAAAAAGCATTGAGACCAGATTTTAAGATAGAAAAAAGAACTATACAAAAATCTGAAATAAATTTCCCTAAACTCTATGAGATCCATGGGCAAGCGGAAGAAAGAGATTTTGAACAGCTACAGTACGAACTATCTCCAGAGGAGAAAGATATCATTACTAGGCTAGCATTTGAGAAACATGATAAATCTGAATATAGTGAATTGGTTAAGAGTATGATCTCGATCAACTTTTATACCGCTGCCTTAAAAATCGTCGAAAAAATGGAGTTTTCTGAGGAGAAACTCTACTACCAGGGCTACTTACATTTAAAAATTGGAAACTACGGGGAGTCCATTTATTTTATAAATGAATACTTAAACAGAGTAGAACCAGAAGACAAAGAACCCTTTCTTAAAATGAAAAGGCAAGCCCATCAAGGATTGAAACATAATTTCGTCGAGGAAAATGATTCATGAGAAGGGTGAATAAAATCTTAGTGCTATTCATGTTTGTCATGGTCGTAGCCTTCATGTTGACATGGGAGTTTCTCCAAAGTCGATGGGTAGCTAAAAAAGTTTCGACTATAGCGACAAAATACATAACTGAAGTTCTAGATGCTGAGATTGCTTTTGAAAATCTACAGTTTAATTTGTTCCCTCCTGGCGCAAATGTTAGAAATTTAACTTTTGAAATGGAAAGGGAGAAAATAGCATTAGAAGTTAAAGCTAATGAGCTTGGAATTTATTTCAGTCCACTAGATGTTTTTGAAACGGATTTTATAGCTGACCGAATGCTTATATCAGATGGTAGTGTCCATGTGATTGAAACCTCAAAACCAACAAAGCCCGATGAAAATAATGACAATTCAAATACCTCGACTGAAGAGATTTTTAAACTCCTACCTAAAGTTCCTTTGAATAAGATTCAACTCCAAAACATACTTGTAAAATATCGTACGAATAATTTATTAGCAAAAGAACTGGTCCTCTCAAACAAGGTAAAATCAATTGGGGTGGAGGGAACCGTAGAGTCGTTGGACCTCTCTCCTTACCTTGCGGTTCCATTATTTGTAGATTCTATAGAAGTTAATGCGAATTTGAGTTCTCAAAGAGTTAAAGTTGAAAATTTAACCGTAAAGTCAGGGTTTAAAACGATAGAGCTAGAAGGTTCTATCGAAGACTATTTATCAAGTGATTTTAACTACCAACTCGATTTAAAAGCTTTGGCTCCTCTCAATGTCCTTCATAATTATGTAGACCTAGAGGGTGTAGGAACATTAGATCAAGGGGTGGTGTCAGTTAAATCACGTGTTAGTGGCCTTGGCGAAGACTTTTCAGTTGATGCTGAGCTTGAGGGACAAAACTTGGTGACCCAATTTGCAGATGCAGATGTGCTAAAAGCTAAACTCTCACTCAATAAAACAAATATTATCATAAAAGAGATTTTTCTGAAAAACTCTGAATCCATTTTAGAGCTAGAACAACCCTTTGAACTCTACAATTTAGTTTCAAAGAAATACATCGAAGAACCGGTTATCGCGAAATTTCAAAACTATGATTTAAGAAAAGCCTTGAAATATTTAAAAGATGACGTTGGCTTTTTGAAAGGTAGGCTATCAACAAAACTTAGGTTTGATTTATTTGATAAAGAAAGTTTTAGTTTTAAAGTTATGGAACCTGGTAAAATTCATTCCTTGTCTCTTGAAATTGATGAGGAATTGGATGCTTTTACGGCCAGTGAGTTTAACTTGACTGAAGGAGACATATCCTTAGTGAGAGGTGATCTCGACTTGGCTTTAGTATTAAGTAAAGCCGAAAACCAAATGAACATCAATGCTAGAACAAGAGATGGTGCATTCGAAATGGAAGTTCCTAATTCCTTTATTAACTTTAAGGATTTTTCACCTGTGTTGGGATATGAATTAAAAGGAAAAGGACTGCTAGATATATCAATTAGTCCTTCCCCTGATGGACCACTTCTTAAACTTAGAAATGACTCTAATCGGTTTGAAATCAATGATTACGCATTTGATAAAATTAAGTCAGAGGTAGAACTGAACTTAGATACAAGTAATCTTGTCCTGAAAAAAGTTTATGCAACATCAGGAAAGGCAAATATCTTTGCTCGCGGAGAAGTAGATCTCAAAGCTAAGGAGATAAATGCGACATATGCGGTTAAAGAGGCAAGTTTTAGCGAAGTCAAAAGAGTTCTGGCGCCACTTTTAAAAGATGTCTCTATTACAACAAATGAGATTCACGGCCTGTGGGATTTAAATGGGCGACTTTCAGGTAAGCCCAGCGTAGATGGCCTTATTGTAGACGGTAATTTTAAGGGTAAGAATAACTACTTTTTCGATGAGAATATCGAAGATCTTGTCTTTAGGTATAAGTTCAAAGATGGATTTTTAGATATAGACGAGTTTACCGCTAAAAAAAGTGGTGGAAGTATTAATCTTCGATTCCGCTACGGTATTGAACCTACCATCATTAGTATTTGGGCAAAAGCAAATGATATACCTATTCAAGAACTTACTTGGTTTAAACGTCTTCCTCTTAATCTAAATGGCGATTTGAGAGGAACATTAGAGGCAGAGTTTAAGAATGATAAATGGCAAGCAGATAGTCAGTTTAAGATTATCAATACATTTTCTAATAACGTCAGTCTAGCCGACTCGAATATTCTTATAAAATATCACTTAGATGAAGTTAAAACTGTGGTGGATCTCTTCAGTAAGCAAATATATGTTGATAGTGATTTCTATCTACTTGATAACAAAGCAGAGAGCTCTTATGTTAATATTGATTTAAATATTCCAAACTTAAAAAATATTGTTGGGATTTTGTCTTCTGTCGATCCCTCTAATACAGATCTTAGTGGTAGAGTCCGATACAGTTTAAGGTCAATTTTTGATTCCAGAAATTTGAAAGTTTCTCATCTAGAAACAAACATGCAAAATTTTGTACTAAGTAAAAAGCCAATTTTTGTTCGCTATAAACAATTAGAGCCTGAAATAATTATTGAAAAAGGAATGATTAAAAAGTGGGACGTAAATATTAGAGGAAGAAGCTTCTATGTTCTTAGTAAAGGAAAGGGAGATCTTTATGGTAATTATAATACTGACTCACAGGCAAAAATAGATGCCAGTATTATTGAAGTCTTTAATTCCTTTATCAATAAAGCCACAGGAAATATAAGAGCGAATGTGAAGTATGGTTTCAAAGATAATAAGCAAGATTATGAAGCCTACCTAACATCTGATAATCTCTCGCTAGTCTCTGAGTTGATACCTACAGCTATTACCAAATCGGAGTTTAAAATTTCAATGCGAGATAAAGTTTTTAATATTGAAAAACTATATGCTCAACTTGTGAGTGGAACTCTTGAAGTTAGTGGGCAGGTCGGTTTAAAAACAATCGTTCCTGACATTAACCTTCGTTACAAGTTTAAGGATGCAGGATTAACATTGTTTAAGAAATCTAATCTAGTCTTTTCTGGCGATGGAAGTTTTGTCGGTAAAACTTTTCCTTATACTTTGGGGGGGGACTACTATATTGAAAGCTTCGTTTTGGTGAATGAGCCTACAGACTTTGCAACCGGAAATCAGAGTTTCACTAAAGATGAAATCGATTATCTCCCAGGAAAAGAAAAACAGGAACTCGACCAGCTTGTTAATCTCAATCTCAATATTAATACAAGAAATCCTATCTATGTTCGGAACTCTCTGGCGGATATGGGATTTACTGGTGCGGTTCAGGTAACGGGTACTGAAAAACAACCTCGTATTGGGGGGAAAGTAAATTTAGCGGCAAGAAATAATAAGGTTACCTTTAAAAACACAGAATTTGTTTTCTCAAAGGGCAATATCTTTTTTAATGAGCAAAATGATTACACGAACCCAGAACTTGATTTTGCTGCTAATACAACAATCAGTGAATACTCTGTAAATGTAAAAGTCTTGGGGCCTGTAAAAACTTTTAATGTTGATTTATCTTCCGAACCTTCATTAGCACAAAGTGATATACTTAGTTTAATTGCCTTTGGTTATACCGAGGATTTATCTAATAATCTAACTGACAGTGAAAGAGAATCTATGACTCGGGCTGGAGTTGGATCACTTCTTTTTGATAGTTTTAAGATTAATGAAACATTAAAAAAGGAATTCGGCTTACAAATAAACCTTGGAACGCAGATAACTCAAGACGAAGCAAGTTTATTATCTGGTAGAAATTCAGAAGGGGGAACTGCAAATCAGGGGAGAGTTCGTTCTGCAACTACAATTGAGTTGAAAAAGAAGATAAACGATGCTGTGAGCCTTTCCGTTTCTTCTACCGTGGATACAAATACCCAACAGAATCGAAGTTTAAACTTAAATTATAATTTAAATAAAAATGTCTCTGTGGAAGGGGTTTATGAAACTCGAAACACTGATGACTTAGAGACTATTAACGTAGACAACTCTGTTGGTGCGGACGTGAAGTGGAAGTGGTCATTCAAGTGATGAATAATATAAAAATCATATTCATTTTTCTTGCGAGTATGTCTTTTGCCATCGCTGAGGGTTCCTTTGAAATCAGAAAAATTAATATTAACTGCGAAAAAAGCGAAGACTGTAAAGACGTGAAAAAGGCTTTTCGGTCTTTGGTTAGAAGTTATAAGGATGAAGATAATTTTCAAAAAATACTAAAACTCTATGTTGCAAACGAAGGAATTAGAAAATTTGAATTCAGTGTTACAAGAGACAAATCTTTAAATATTCGTCTTCAAACAAAACAAATGATCACTTCGATTGTAGGACCTGTGATTAAGGGCAGGTTTGATATTGAGTTTCCCACCATTCTCCCTATAAGAGAGGATGAGTACCTTGATAGCAGTAAGATTGATAGTACGATAAGACTTCTAACAGATATTGCTAGAGATCAGGGTTTTCCCAAGGTTCGGGTTGCCATAAGAACCAAAAGAAAGGGGGAGGGGAGTGAAGTAAGAGTGGAAGTCTACCTCGGAAAGCCTACTGTTATTCAAGAAATTTTCATTAATTCTAAGTCCAAGAGGATTAAAAGATTAATTGAAGAAAAAATTGGACACTATGAAGGTAAACCCTATAGCTCTCAGAAGATTAGAACAGACTTAGAAGATCTTCGTAAGGTACTCTTGCAGTACGGATACTATCTTATAGACTTTGATATTGATGACAAATTGAATGAACTCGAGGCAACGGAAGTCGTTATAGATGTCCTCAACACGGAGACATATTCTTTTCATTTTTTTAATAATATCTTCTTAGGTGAAAAAGAGTTGAAGGATTTTCTTTCAGGTCAGCTTATTTCCCTCAAAAGGAAAATATCTAAAGAGACTATTCAACAGATGTTGAAAGAAAACTATCTGCAATATGGCTTTCGTAAAGCTGAGTTTACAGTTGAAACGGAACGATCTCTCAATACTTTTGGAGACGAAAATATCCACTTTGTAATAAAAGCTCGAGAGAACAAGAGAGCAGCTTTTGAGAAAGTTAGATTTAGAGGAAATTCCGTATTTAAATCGCAAGAGCTAAGAAATCTCTTTTACGAGCAAGCGCCAGATACAATTTCTGCGGGATATATTAACCCTGAATATCTTGATTCGTTTACGGAGAAGCTAAGAGAGCTTTATATTACTCAAGGCTATGTCAGTGTTTTTATAGGAAAACCCGAAGTCGTTAAAGCCATGGCGGATGATAAATTTACTATATTTTATAGGATCAGAGAGGGTATTCAAACTAAGGTAGACCGAGTTGTTATGGATGGTTTAGGGGATGGTATACGAAATACGCTATTGCCCAATCTTCTCAATCGGCCTGGGACAGCTTTTAACCCAATCGCATTTAAAGACGATCTCAAATATATTGAGAACTACTTGCACAATGAAGGTTATTATTTTGCCAAAGTTACTAATTCGAACTCCTCACAGATTGTAGAGTACAAACAAGATAACTCCAGAGTTGATCTCACTATAAATATTGATACGGGAAGAAAACTCACCATTGGAGAGGTACTTGTGATCGGTAATAAAAAAACCAGAAAGTACCTGATTGAAAGAGAGATATACTTTAGAACTGGTGACCTTCTAACGAGGCGGTCCTTAGAGGCTTCTCAAACTTCGTTGTTGTCATTGGGTTTATTCTCTTCAGTTCAAATTAAACCGATCAGTAGCGATCAAAGAATTGCTGATATTGTCATCTTTGTAAGGGAAAAAGATTTTGGTACATTTGAACTTGCTCCGGGGATAAGAACTGATATAGGTCTCAAGCTCTCATCTACAATTAACTACAATAATATAGATGGGATGAATAAAAAAATATCTTCTCGTTTTCAAGTGAACCAAAGATTTGATCTTTTTGCCTTAGATGAAGAAAGAAGGGCGAATTCAAGAAGTTTGGTGGAGTATGATGCCACGGTAAACTACTCCGAGAATCATATCTTTTATTCTGATTATGACTTTGGCCTGGCATTGAATAGTTCGAGGAGAAGGTTCTTCTCCTTTGACGCGGATATTCAAAGGGTAAGCTATTCAATTTCAAGAAATTTTACCAGCTGGTTTAATGCCTCAATTCGCCAGCAGCTGGAAACTATTTCTCAGTTCGATGCGACACAAGAACGTGATGATGGTTTCTTTCAAATTGGCTCCTTTACTCCTTCAGTAACATTTGATTTTAGAGACCGCCCGATAAACCCCACCCGAGGAGCTATTTTTGATTTATCGGTAGAGTTTGCCAATCCATTTTTCTTGAGCCAGCAAGAAGAGGACCTAACAATTGATTATTACAAGTTAACTACTAGAAACCGGTTTTATGTACCAGTATCAGACAATTTAGTTTTGGCCATGTACACGGCTTTTGGAATTCAAGAGAACAAGGCCACAAATCTAAACTCATCTGGTGAGAAGGAAGGATTCATTCCAGGAATTAAAGTTTTTAGGCTAATCGGTGCAGATATTATCCGCGGCTATGAGGATAATGAAATGAACCGTCTGGAGTCAGGCGAGGATATCAGTGCTGTTGCAGTTGATACGAGAGCTTATATGGTGAACTTAAAATTCGAACCAAGATACTATTTAACAGACTCAATGATCTTGGGAGTATTTTATGATGCGGGGCGCGTGTTTGTGGATGAATTTGATATGAATGAACTTAGATCCTCTGCTGGACTCTCATTTAAATATCTTACTCCTGTTGGAACTCTAGACTTCGATTATGGGATAAAACTCTTGAGGAAGCGAGACTCTGATGGTACTTTAGATAGCCCTGGAAGGCTACATGTGTCAATCGGCTTCTTTTAATCCCGTTCTAAAGAAGTTTTAAACATTTTGTCTTGGCAATAATTAAGTGGTGACTAATTATTGACATCAGGTTTCAACGGCCGTTATAAGGTCTGGAAATTTTTATTTTTAGAGGTTTATATGTATACGCAAAAATCGTTTACGCTTAAAAAAGAAGATATTGATAGAAAATGGTGGGTTATCGACGCTCAGGATATGGTAGTCGGTAGACTTGCAACAGAAGTTGCAACCCTATTGAAAGGTAAGCACAAGCCGACTTACACTCCTTCACAAGAGTGTGGAGACTTTGTCATCATTACTAATTGTGAGAAAGTTCGCTTCACAGGAAACAAGTGGGATAAAAAGAAGTACTACTGGCACACCAACCATATTGGTGGGTTGAAAGAAAGGTCAGCCAAAGAGCAACTTCAAAAACATCCTGAATTAATCATCATGGATGCTGTAAAAGGGATGCTTCCAAAAACATCTCAAGGAAAAAGACTTTTAACTAATCTAAAAGTTTATGCGGGTGCTGAGCATAATCATGAAGCTCAAAAACCTGAAGCAAGAGTTTTAAAGTAAGAGGAAAATACAATGGCTACAAAAGGTAAAACTTATTTAACTAATACTGTGGGAAGAAGAAAGTCTTCCGTTGCTAGAGTTTATATTGCTGAGGGGTCTGGAAAGATCACTATCAATAAACGTGAGTTATCTGAATATTTTCCAGTTGCAACTTCAAGATATGTTGTTGAGCAGCCGCTTAACCTACTTGGTGTTTCAGATAAATACGATGTTAATATCAACGTATTTGGTGGTGGTGTTACAGGACAGTCTGGGGCAATTAGACTTGGAATTGCAAGGGCTCTTGCTGAACTTAATGCTTCTGATAGAGGAGCTCTTAAAAAAGCAGGGTTCTTAACAAGAGATTCAAGAAAAGTAGAGAGAAAGAAATACGGTCTTGCTGGAGCTCGTAAATCTTACCAGTTCTCGAAACGTTAATCGTTCAAAAATTATCAAAATACAAAGCCCACCTTTTTGGTGGGCTTTTTTTATGTCAAAAACGACCCTTTACAAGCTCAACTGATATTGGTTTGATGATTCAAATTTAATTTGGGAGGTTTTTTATGAAATGCTTAGTGAGTTTATTTGTCCTTTTATCCCTGAGCGCATGCGATTTTACCGCAATTGAAAGTTCTATCTGCCAAAACAATCTATCTGATATGAGAGGGTTCGATGGTCGTTACAGTATGGATGTGGGCCAAGGACACACAATACCCGTATCAGTAAGTAGAGTCAGTCGAGGAAACTATTCATTACTGTCAGACGATGGTGTTGAGTTGATGTCTTTTCAAACCTGTAAGGTTTCAGGTCTAAATATTGCGGAGAGTTTAGTGGAGGAAGGTGTCTTGGCAGCCTTTAAAATTGAATTGTCGAGCAGAAGTACAGTCATTAAGACTCTACAGTTTGTAGAAACGATATTAGATAATAATGGTGTCAGTTATCAAGTTGAGGAAACTGAGATTGAAGGGATTCCTTTGTCTATGATCCAAATTGATAACTCTCGAATGAGTTCTCAAGAACTCGTTAATTTGAGCGTCTCAAGTAATGGAAAGGAGCCATTTTATATCGAGCTTACCAAATAAATTCATTAAAATAAGGGGAGCTCGAGTCAATAATCTTAAGGGAGTTGATGTCGACATACCCCTTAAAAAACTCACCTGCTTTACGGGGCCGAGTGGTTCAGGTAAGACCTCCCTTGCTTTTCAAACAATATATTCTGAGTCTAAAAGACGCTTTATTAATTCGTTTCCAACCTCGGTAAAGTTTTTTATCGAGAGACCCGCTCCTGTGGATGTAGACTCAATTGAGCCAGTTCTTCCCGTCTTTGGCTTACCACAAATCAACCCAGTGGTTGGAACAAGGTCTAATGTTGCAGATGTCATGCACCTGACAGGATTATTTCAAAACTTTTTTGGTAACTATTCAAAGGAACTTTGCCCAGATCACTTGGAGGAATTTAAGCCGCAACTTTTTCGAGATTATCTTTGTTCAGAAATTCCAGAAAAAAAACGAGACGGTGTATTTCACATATTTATAGAGAAAGAAGAGTTTATTGAGAAAATGGTAAACACTCCATTTCCCACTCGTTCCCTAAAGTCTAATCGCTCAAGAAAAATTACTGATTTTGATAAAGATCACCTCTATTGGGAAGTGTTTCGTTTTAAATTTGATAAATTAGACAGAGCACAGAAAAAATATGAGGAGTTAGAAAAACTTGGATTAAAATTCTTTGTCTTTTCTGAGTCGCTAAATAAGATTACTCCTTTACATTATCGATCTGGCTATGAGTATTACTGTCCCGAAAAAGGTTGTGAAAAAATACCCTCTGGATTCAAAAATAATATCATGTCCTTTTCTCCTTATAATGCTCTCGGTGCTTGTGATAAGTGTAATGGGTTCGGTGAAACCTTAGAGTATGACCCTAATAAACTTTGGGATGAAGAAAAATCGGTTGCTGAAGGAGGAGTTTCACTTCTTAATTATAAAAGGTTTTCAGGTCAGCTAGAAGAACTCATCTCTGAAATGAAAGCTAGTAAAATATCTATCAAAAAACCGATCAAAGAACTCCCTAAGAAGTTTTTTGAGCTCTTATATGAGGGATCCGGAGATTATTACGGATTTAATGCTTACTTTAGCTATCTTGAACGAAAAAAATACAAAATGAATGTACGAATTTTTGTAAGGAATTTACAAAAAGGAGAGAAGTGCCAAGATTGTCAGGGATCTAGGCTCGGTAGTCATGTACAACAATTTTTTGCTTTCAAAGATCTAAAACTTACACTTGCTGATCTAATGGATCATAGATTGGAAGAAGTTTATAACTTACTACAAGAGCATAATTCTGACCGGATTTATAAATCAACAGATGCAAATAAATCCTATAAAAGATTGCTAAAAACATTAGGTATAGCGATAGAGATGGGATTAGGGCATCTCTCACTTGCTAGAAAATCGAAATCTCTCTCTGCCGGAGAGTATCAACGTTTACTTCTTTTAAAATATTTGTCTTATGATGGAACAGGAGCCTTGTTTATTTTTGATGAGCCTAGTCTTGGGTTAAGTCAAAAAGAAATGAAAGCACTTCTTGATGGTTTCAGGGAGTTAATTGAAAAGGGAAATACAGTTATTTTAATTGATCATGATGATTATATGCTCAACAAAAGTGATTATGTAATTGAAATAGGGCCTCAAGGTGGACATAAAGGCGGAGAGCTTATCTACCAAGGAGAGGTTAAAAAA
>CEQY01192910.1_pt1 | contig 22845 bp, 13 predicted proteins | sample 361391 | NCBI WGS metagenome assembly CEQY01 (sample SAMEA2621075, study PRJEB7988) | marine metagenome | isolation source: saline water (ENVO:00002010), including | reverse complement strand
CTCACATTATTCATGGGCCCAAATGATAGAGCATGCCTCCCGAGAAGAATGGTTACGTGCTACAGATTTTATGGGAAGTGGAACAGTAGGTACAGGTTGTGGTTTAGAAATTGATCGCTGGATACAACCTGGAGATCAGTTAAAATTAGAAATTGAAAAAATAGGTATTCTAGAAAATACCATTGGATCCCCAAATTCAAGAGAGTAAATTATGGTAAGTTTAAAAAGAATTCATCACGTGGCTTATCGCTGCAATGACGCCAAAGAAACGGCACTTTTTTACAAGAAAATGTTAGGAATGGATTTAACTGTTTCCATCTCTGAGAGCCATGTGCCCTCTACCGGTGAACCTGATCCTTATATGCATATCTTTTTAGATGCAGGTCAGGGAAATGTCCTCGCCTTTTTTGAACTCACAGGACAAAAACCTATGGGGCGTGATGAAAACACTCCCACTTGGGTACAACATATTGCTCTTGAAGTAGGAAGCCTTGATGAATTAGAAAAAGCAAAAAAACATCTCGAAGATAATGGACTTGATGTGCTTGGGATCACCAACCACGGAGTCTTTAAGTCATTATACTTTTTCGATCCCAATGGACACCGTATTGAGTTAGCGGCCAACACGGGAACAGATGAGCAGATGAAAAAATTAAAAGATATTGCCTGGGACATGCTCGATGAGTGGGCAGAAACAAAACAACCGCCTAAACATACTAATTGGCTGCATGATGAAGAATTTTTAGATAAAGGATTAAAATAATGTTGAGCTTCGATACTGATGGTGATTTAAGTCAAAACTATAAATTTTTAATTGGTGCAGTGGTTCCTAGACCCATCGCTGTAGTTTCAACGATAAATGAAAACGGAACTCATAATCTGGCTCCCTTTTCTTTTTTCAATGCTTTTTCTGCTCGTCCTATGATTGTTGGTTTCGCACCTATAAGAAGACCCAACACAGGAGAGAAGAAAGATACTTTGGTTAATATTGAGAGAGAAAAAGAGTTTGTCGTCAATTTTGTAACTGAAGATAATGCTGACCTTATTAATTTATGTTCTAATGAACTTCCATATGGCGAGAGTGAGTTTGACTTTGCTGGTTTAACCAGACTTGATTCTGAAAAAGTAAAACCTCCTCGTCTCAAAGAAAGTCCTATTCACTTTGAATGTAAATTGCGCGACCTTATCAGTTATGGAGACCATGCAGGAGCTGGAACACTTATCACAGGAGAAGTGATTAAGGTTCATGTCTCGGAAGAGATATACGATAATGGTCGGATAATCACTTCAAGATGGCGCCCAATGGGACGTGGAGCAGGTAACGATTGGTTTAAAACGGATTCCATCGTTGAGAAAACAAGACTCACTAAAGCTCAAATCCAGAAATAATTTGAGCCTGGTCTCAAGAAAGACTATAATAGGGACATGCAATATTTTCTACTATTCGTCCTACTCTTAGGGTGCACAAAAGTTCATGACCTAAAAGATAAAAACGGTATCCTCTATTTAGAAGATGTTGAATCAGAAATGACCCAAGTGAAACATGTTGAATGGGAAGTTGGTCTCAAAAAAGAAATCACAATCTCTCGCGGTATAAGAATCTCAACCTCAGTTCCTGTCATCAGTGAAAGTGCAAAAAAAACGATGTTTCGCAAACATGGCGTTGACTCTTGGCTGTTTAGATTTAACCGCACTCGCAGAGGCCGCACCGACCAATTAGGACATGTGTATTATCATTTTGATAATATATCGCGCTCTACAAAAACATTCACTTTAAATATTTACTATCATGCCTCCGCAGTTTCTAAGCAATTCTATCATTTCCATTGCCCTGCTTTTGATCACCGCTCTTACCTTCCAGATATTGAACTTGAGGATTCGAGTGCGGATGCTGAGGGAGTCTTTGTAAGAGCGATGTCCAAGGTTCCAGCTCGTGTGCACCGGCTTGGATTCAACCCCATGGTGCTTAGTGCTGGTCGCTCTATGTTAGGGGAATATACTGTTGAGTTTGCCCTGTATAATTCAGAGAGCAAACAACTCTTTAGTAAATGGCATCAAGTGGCAGGTAAAATACCTCTCAACCAAGAAATCACCCGAACTGTGAGTTCTTGTGCCGGAGTGAAAGAGGAAGAAAATCCCCTTCCTCAATCCAAACCTTTTGATATAAGGAATATTGAAATTCGATGATTCAGAGAAATGAAGGCGTGGACCTCTACCGTGGCTTAGGGTGTATTCTCGTTTTAGTCATTCACTATATCTCTTCTTTTTATTTTCCCTCCCCCTATAGACAGCCGGTGCTAGACTTTCTTTTCCCCGTCGGCGGCGCTGCAGTCCTCGTCTTTTTTGTACTCAGCTCATATCTGCTTTTTCTCCGTTTTGAAACCTATAAAAAATTTGAAAAATCGAAGTTCAAAACCTTCTACTTACTTAGGTTTGTTAAAATATATCCTGCTTGGGTTATCACATGCCTCATCAAATTTGCCTTTACAGCACCATTCTCTGAAACTGTGGGGTGGAGGGAACTCTTACTCAACTTAACGTTTCTATTTGGTTTTTTTCCTTCAGATACTGTGAATTATACCGTTGTTGGCTGGAGTCTTCATATTGAAGAAGTTTTTTATCTCTTCGCACCTCTGCTTTTTTTATTCAAGAACAGAGTTTTTTTCCTAATTATATTCCTCGCAACTATTCTGCTAAAAAATGAAACTCTTGATTACTTGATACTCCAAAACTACCCTCATGAACATGTCCCCCTGACCTTTCGGTTTTTTACCATTCATATCCATCATTTTATATTTGGTATTTATTTAGCTATTTTGAATAAGAACAAAAAAAGCGCCATTGATCTTATTTTTTATCTCGGAATCTATTTTTATTTTGATGACCTTCGATCGATTTATGTGAGCCTGGTGGCAGTCATTTTTATTTTTGGACTTCGAAACGTCCAAGGGTTTGCTCATATCAAAAGAGTGGGGATATATTGTCTGCCTTTTTATTTATTTCATGGTTTATTCTTAGCTCTTTTTTGGCAAGTGGCTGTTTCCTTAAGGATCCAAATCCCTGCTATGAGCTTACTCGTTCCCCTCTACCTTCTTACTTATTTTTCTTCCAAATATTATACAGAACATTTTGAAATACCGAATATCTTAAAAGTGAAGAAGTGGTTAAAAAAATAGCCCAGTGAGATCACTGGGCTGATATAAGCCGAAAACTTTTAAACTATTTTCTTTTACAAACGGAACGCTCTAAAACGTCACCGTCAACCTTAACTTCAGTCACAAGATTTTTAGCTGAGTCCAATGAAACCGACATACTCATTCCACTCATTGTTTGTCCCATCATTTCCTGAAGCATATTAAACTCTTCGTCACTCATAGTACTCCCTGGAAGTTTTTCCAACTCTACTGCCATTTCAGCATTGAGAACGTCTCCATTACACATAGGGAGAGCCACCATATTAATTTTCACATCATCTAAGTCCATGTCATCCATTTCATCAGAGAGGATAGATCGTTCACCCACTGTTAAAACTTCAACCATTCCCTCTGCATCAACAGTTTTATAAGTCATTTTTCCATCAACTACGGCTTGAGTAATGGTAAGACTTTCAGAAACATCTCCTAGATCTGACTCACACTGAACATAAGTCCCTGTCAGATTAGGACACGCATAAGCTGAAACAGCACCCAATAATAAACCGGTTAAAAAAAGTTTTTTCATATTTTCTTCTCCTGTAAAAAGTAGAACCTTTTACCGAAGGCTGATTAGAAAATCACGAGAGAAATGTTTAAGTGAAAATTTTATACAAAAAAAAAAGCCTAGTGCTGAGACTAGGCTTAATTATTGTTAAGAATTTAAAAATCCACTTAGTACTCTAAAAGTTTTTTAAGCATCTCGTACACATCACTGGTCTGAGGCAAGATAACATCTTCTAAACCTGGGTTATAAGCCACATGCACATCTTTAGAAGCAATACGCATAATAGGTGCATCTAACTCTTCAAAGCATTCTTCATGGACTCTGGCACAGATCTCTCCTGCATATCCAGATGTCTTATGCTCTTCATGACAGATAAGCAGGCGATTGGTTTTAGTAAGAGATTTTTTAACCGCTTCCATATCAAAAGGAGAGATGGTTCTTGGATCGAGAATTTCAATTTTCTTTCCTGTCTCTTCTTCTATTTTTTTAGCGGCATCCACAGATTTTTGAACTAAAGCTCCCCAGGCAACGATAGTCGCATCAGTACCTTCACGAACGACACGGGCCTTTCCAAAAGGAATCATATATTCTTCCCCCGGATCTGCAGTTCTATTATACCCTTGGTAATAAAGGTGTTTGTGCTCTAAAAACATAACAGGATCATCGCAACGGATTGCAGTTCTTAGAAGTCCAGCGGCATCTCTCGCGTTAGATGGGTACACGACTCTAATTCCAGGGCAATGAGTATAAAGTGATTCACCTGATTGAGAGTGATACATAGCCCCTCCCTTAAGATAACCACCAATAGGAACTCGTACGACCATAGGACACTTATAATCCCCACCTGAACGATAGCGCGTGGTCCCCATTTCATTTTTAAGTTGCATATAGGCAGTCCAGATATAATCAAAAAATTGAATCTCTACCACCGGTTTAATTCCTCTCATGGCCATACCTATGGCACGTCCAATAATATTGGCCTCTGCCAGAGGAGAATTAAAAACTTGTCCATCTTTAGAAACTCTTTGGCATCCAGCAGTAACTTTAAAAACCCCACCTTTTCCTTTAAGATTTTCGTCATCCAATTTATTAAGCTCTGAGAAATCAGCAACATCTTGACCAAAAATTCTCATCAATGGATTTTTTTGAATTTCAGAACGAAGAACAGCATTAATGGCACCGGCCATAGGAATATCTTCTTTGCCTGAAAGTTCAGGCTCAGTCTCAAATTCAGCTGAAGTTGGATCGACATCCTCTGAGTAAAGGTGATCCATATAAGTTGATTTATCCGGCCACTCCGTTTCAATGGCTTTTTTCATAGCTTCTTTAACACTAGCGCTCACTTCTGACTCAATAGCTTTCTTTTCTTCTTCTGTTAAAATTCCAGCTTCCATTAAAAATTTTGGATAAGTATTAATGGTATCAATCGCTTTTTCTTGTTCTAATTCTTCTTGAGTTCTATAAAAAGAGTGATCATCAGAGAGTGAATGTGAATAAGGTCTCGTCACATGAGCGTGAACAAGCACAGGCCCCTTACCAGCTCTAAGATGCTCTTCTGCTTTTTTTACCGTATCATACGAATCAATAGGACATGTTCCATCACATTCAAAAATGGTTAAGCCTGGCATACCATCTAAACATTTTGAAATAGAGCCACCTGGAGTTTGAACAAATGTCGGTACCGAAATAGCGAAACCATTGTCTTGCACCATAAACATAACAGGAAGTTTGTTAACACAAGCAGTGGTCATGGCTTCCCAAAACTCTCCTTGAGAAGTGGTTCCGTCACCACAGCTTACATATGTAATTTCATCTTTATGATATTTATATTCGTGATCAACGCCCTCTTTTGCCATGGATGCTAAAAACTTTCCGGCTTCAGCTGTTCCTACCGCTTGCAAGAACTGAGTTCCAGTACAGCTTGAACGAGAAACAATATTGAGGGCCACATTTGCATAGTGAGCTGGCATCTGTCGGCCATGAGTTGCTGTATCTCCTACGTTTCCATTCGCCTGACATAACATTTCATAAGGAGTCACCCCAAGACCTAAACATAAAGCTCGGTCACGGTAATAAGTTAGAAAATAATCATATTTTGGTTTAAGGATTTTGGCCGTGGCCGATAAAATTCCTTCATGACCAGCACCGCTTATTTGGAAAAAAGCTTTCGATTGTTTTTTCATGGAAATTTCAGCATCATCAACTTTTCTTGAGAGATAAGAATTGCGATACATATCCACGAGGATTTTTTTATCAAGCTTATTTCTCTCGATCATCTCAAGCTTAGCTTTAAATGCCTTCGTTTTTTTAGATTCTTTTTTCTCAGTCGTCTCGACATTTGCCATGATCACTCATCCTTTTTAAAAATTGATGGCTTAATCTATCGAAATGACTAGGCTTTGCCTAGGTGAGTCGCACCATGGGATAAGATTTACAATATAATAATTTCAATGGTTTACTTAGATATCTAGCCAAGAATCATCGGAACAATAGGCTGGCTTGGGCATACAGCTCTCACCGACAGCACTATAAGCTTGATCCAGACAACGCAGATATTTGGGAGCTCGGCTCTCACAGCGAGGATGAATAAGCATTTCCATATGAGCTGTTTGCAGGAGATTGACACTTGGGTCTACTACGGAAGTAAAGGTTGCGTAATCTGGACGAGACAAGTTTTGAGGTTCGGTTTTTTTGGCCATTAAAGGACATTTATTAGTAGGAAAAGTATTTTGTTGCGAGTAATTTTCAAGCTTAGAGATCATCTCCATACAGTTTGTATCGGTTGGCGAACAGGTACAATCGACCTGATGTGAACTTTTCAATAGACCGCCAAAATCTGAAGAGCTCATCGACATATTTGTGAAGCGAATCGTTTGTTGATTTAATTTCTGAAAGTTATTAATTTTTTTCTCAGTCAAAAAAGAGTTCGGTGATTGAATCGTAACTCTTTGTGAGAAATTGCTCACCGTACAATTAGCTCTATATGAATCAAAAGTATCGGATAAGCTGGCAGATAATTGAAGATATTTCTGTCGAGCCTCTTGAGGATAAGCCATAAGCTGACGACAATTTTCTTTTGAAGTGCTATTTGCCACAGATGAACAATCACATCCATAACTTTGAGGGACAGCGGCATTATAAATAGGACTATGCTGTTTCATAAGCGAGTCTCTTTGAGGAACGCTTCGACATTGATAGGCTCGTTGCAATTGATAGCTAGGATTAGGGTTTTGTTCTAAATTAGCAAAAGCAGCGCTTTTCCCAGACTGCCCTGGAACATAATAGGGAACCACATGCCCAGTAGATTGATTTACAAATTGCCCAATATTCGTTTCATGATATTCATCATGCAAGCCCATCAAATGCATCATTTCATGCACCATGGTGGAGCATTCAATTTCTTCTTTATAATGCCTTGAACTCTGGCGAAAATCTCCAGGACTCACTTGAATCTCTACAGTTGGTGGTCTTTTGTCAGAAGGTAAATTGCTACTCTCACTCACTGAATGAATATTAATCTTTAGTTTTCTTCCCTGACCATCCCTGGCCACTTGATTAAATTCTTCCAAACAGCGATCAGCTCTAGCATACATAGCTTGAGTGGCATTCGGTGTATTGCCTTTAAAATCAATAACGAGATCAACACTATAAGTATTGTCTCCTAGGTTCGTGATCGCATATTTTTGTTCTACGTAATCTTTCAGACGATCAGTAGGAGCGGTGACTCTGGTCTCACCTTCTTCTAAATCGGCACAAGCTTCCAATTGCGTCGCTGAAACAGCAAGACTGGTTAAATTTCCAGCGGAAGAAGTCGTAGGGTTCTCAATAGTCGGCTCAACACAACCAATACCATTTAATTCATCTTCAATTAAACTTGGAGCTTCTTCTCCAATGATCTCTCTCATGGTATCGACATTGTCTATATATCGCTGGCGGGCACTTTCAATCAATTCACAGTTTTTATTTTCACAGTCGTCATCAGCATCATTTTGTTTGCGACCTTTAAAATCTTGATAGCCATTGAGTATTCTTAATTGACACGGACGAGGCAAATTTCTCATATGATCTAAACTATTAGCAATAGCATAGTCATAATAATAAATAGGTCTTTTTTCTAAACCAAGAAAACCTGCACTGATGGTTAAATCTTCGCAGATAGATTGATTACGAAATCGGTTTGAGATTTCATAATTTCTCTCACCATCTCCAAAACGATAACCTAGTTTTTTAAGGATTTTTTCTTGGCGCTGGAAATCTCTACGCTCGCTTCTCCTCAGCCCATCATCTGAGGGCGTAGGAATACTTTGAGCAAAAGCAGCTGAGATAAACACTAATAATAGAGTTTGTATTTTTAGAATTCCCACTTGGACATTATATCTCTGTGCTAGCTAATTTTCTCTAGCTAGCAGAAAATGCCCTTAAGATTAATTTAAATTCAATAGCTTAGACCTTACTCAACACCTTGATAGGTTTTTCCAATTGAAAACCTAAGCTTTCTAGTCCAATTTTAAGATCCATGGGTCTCACCGATGATCCTTGATCAACCTCAGTTTTCACAAAAAGTCCTAGGCCATAACAAGGTGAAACTTCATCTATCACCTGCATAAAATGCTGGTCTAGTTCAAGTTCCCCAAGAGTGACATCTTTTATTTTTGGACGGATATTTTTATCAATATTTCTTTTTCTCTTTTTAGAAAAACTAGAAACTATAATTTCAGAACTCGTATTAAATTTTTCCATGAGTGCTTCTTTTTCTTCACTATTTTTGAGGGGAAGAAAATAAGTAAATTCTGAAACAGCTTCCTGAATTGATTTATCTTGAGTGGTGATTTCATGAATTTCTTTAAAAACTATTCCCGTCTCCGAATGACTTTGAATGAGTTTTAAAGTCTCTTCAGGATTTTCAAATTGCTCTGGCACTCGGACATCAAAATATTCTTCCATAGAAGAAATTCCAAGACCAAGAGCAGGTCCAAAAGAAATAAGAGGGCGAATATTATAACCTTCACTATAAAGCATTTTGACATCAGCCCGCTTAAAGATTCTCGCGACAATTTTTTGTAGATCAAGATGTGAGATAAAACTCAAGGGACCAATTTTAGAAAATTTAAATCGATATTTATAACCAACCCACTGGCCTCGTTTTTCACGGGTATCTACAATCTTTTTAAATTCTGGTCGCACATAAGGCTTGTCTTCTATAGCATCGACTCGCTGGAGAAAATCTTTTCTCTCTTCCACCATCTCACCAAGATCACAGGCCACCCCACAATGATAACAAACGAGTTTTTTCTTATCGATAGTGAATGTCTTCTCTAGGGCTTCCAAATTGGTATGATGAACAATCATCCCAGCAACTTTTCCACAAGGAGGAGAGATTCTATTTTTAGTGGCCTTGATCCATTCACGTTTGAGAAATTTATCTTCTAGTCCCACATCAATATGATCCCAAGGAAGTCTACCTTCTACAGGAATGGTACCCAGCATATATTGACCTTCAATTCCCGCTTCATCCATGGCTTCAATCCAAAGATCGTGCCTGAAAGTTTCATTCCAACCATCAAAGCGACAACCTTTCTCCCAAGCAAGGTAAATTGCCTTCCCCACTCTTCGATCCCCTCTTGAAACAATACCTTCAAGGTGAGAAATTTTAGACCAATGCTTTCTAAAATTCAGACCGTATTTGACCGCATAGTCTTTAAGCATATTTTGCTTACGAATAATTTCATCTAACGTGATCATAGAAGCCCACTGAAAGGGAGTGTGGGGTTTAGGAACAAAACTTGAAACTGAAATAGTTATCGCTGGATTCTTAACCCCACATTTTTTCTGGGCAATCTGTTTTGATTTAAGTCCAATATCCATGATCGCTTTGACGTCTTCATCTTCTTCTGTAGGAAGTCCGATCATGAAATAGAGTTTCATTTTCTTCCAACCTCGTGAGAAAACATCCTCAGCTGTTTGAAGCATATCCGATTCTTTAACGTTCTTATTGATGACTTTTCGCATACGATCACTACCCGCCTCTGGAGCAAAAGTAAGTGATGAGTTTTTAACCTCAGCAAGTTTATCTAGCACTCGATTATCTAACCCATAAGCACGCAGAGAAGAAATCCCAAGAGTGGATTTATCTTTTGAGAGTTTATCGAGGAGTTCTACGACAAGAGGTGTAACCGCAGAATAATCCGCTGTGGAAAGACAAGTGAGGGAAGCCTCATCAAAACCACCGTTTTTAACTCCATCCATCACGATTTTCATCACATCATCAGGTTTTCTCTCTCTCACCGGACGATAGATCATACCCGCTTGGCAGAACCTGCACCCCTCAGTACAACCACGGCTTAATTCGACTGAAAATCGATCAAAGATAGCTGTCATATGAGGAATAGGTGATTTGGTAGGAAAAGGATAATCCTTTAAGCTATCTACGAAATAGCGCTCCACTCGCTGGGCAATGGCCCCTTCAAATTCTGGCTTAGGACCTGTGACCACTTCGAGTTGGGTGAGTTCATCAATTTCTGTTTCATAAAAAGAAGGAACATAAATTCCTTTTTGTTTGGCCAGTTCAAAAAGAATCCGCTCACGCTTCATGCCTTCTTTTCTTGCTCGTCCAATAAAGCGTGCAATTTTTGAGAATATTTTTTCTCCATCACCGATCACAAAAAAATCAACAAAATCACAGAGGGGCTCAGGATGAGTCGCACAAGGACCACCTGCGATAACAAAAGGCTCATCTTCTTTTCGATCTTTTTGCTGAATGGTCACTCCCCCCAGATCGAGCATATTAAGAATATTGGTGTAACTCATCTCATACTGGAGAGAAAAACCAACAATATCGAATTCACTTAGGGGTTTGAAGTTTTCTAATGTCACCAGTGGCAGCTCGCGCTCGCGCAATTGCTTTTCCATATCGACCCAGGGACAAAAAGCACGTTCAGCACAAATATCCTCATTTTTATTAAGCTCTTCATAAAGAATTTTAAAACCTAAATGACTCATTCCGATTTCATAAGTATCAGGAAAACAGAGAGCGACTTTCCCCGTTAACTCTTCCCAATTTTTTCGAATAATAAAATGTTCACCGCCGATATAGCGTGCAGGCTTTTCAAGATCATCTAAGAATGATGCATAAGGATTTTTCATCCATATCTCCAAGGTTTGTCTAACGAATAAATTCGCAAGGGAATTGAGCCCTTAATTAGTAAAAACGATTATTTAGCATGATTTTAAGGTGGCGTAAATTAATGTGATGAAATCTTCACACATATTTTACCTTGAGCTGATAAATATCAGAAATTCTTAGGTTACAATTTGCCCATGGCTGCAAAAGAACGGTTCAAAAGGAGGAGCTGTGAAACATAAAACTTTAGACATACCTGTAGATGAATTTGCTAGCCCCATCCAACTCACGGCCAAACCTGATTCAAAGGTAGATTACCTAAGACATTTATTGAATGAAAAAGGGGTAAGACATATTCCCATTGTGGAAAATAAGAAACCTATAGGTATCGTGACTGATCGTGATATCTCGCTGATTAGTGGATTGAAGTTTTCTCACGACTTTTTAGCTTCCGATATTATGACAGAGTCCCCCTATACAGTCCCTAAAGGAACACCGCTAGAAACAGTGGCCTTCGAGATGAGCACCAGGAAAATTGGATCAGCACTTATCGTGAATAAGAAAGGTGAAATCGACAGTATTTTCACTTCTGTTGATGGATTAAATGCCCTGATAGAAATCATCCGAGGTGAAATTGAAAATATAAAATAGGAGTAAAAATGAATTTAACAATTAGTTACAGACACCTAGATTCTACTGAATCTCTGAATGAAAAAATTAGAAGCAAAGTGAAACACTTAAAAAAATATCTAGGGGATAATGCCCTCATCAAATGGACCTGTTCAGTTGAAGGTGATCGACATACCAGTGAAGTTCATGTCCACCACAAGCATCAACATTATCATGCTGAGGCCACTGACAAAATACTCTATAATACATTTGATAAAGCCATTCAAAAAATTGATAAACAAATTCGTAGAAAGAAATCTCAGATCAAAGATCATATCCATAGAAAACAATTAAGAGATTTGCCCGTTTAGGCAGGTCTTTAAAAACCACTGGAGATAGACATTACGTAACGTCTATCTTCATCTTCTCTATAGCCGTCCTCACTGCCTTCAATGGCGTAGGTAGTGAGGTCAAAGGCAAATGATTTATTACGCACTCCAACCCCTCCAGATCCCCATCCATCACCAAAGCCAAAGCGAACAAACATTTTTCTCATATAATCAAATTCAATTCCTCCCACAGTTTTTCGGGAGGTAGGAACAGTGTCATAGCGATCACCTGCATCTTTTCTTCCTATTTCGAGATGCATGCGAAACGTTCTTCCTAAGGCGGGTGTCAGTGAGAAACTATAATCAACTGTCTGAGGAATTTTAGGAGGAGGACCACTTCGCTCTTCATCATACCAACCTGAATTGGATGAATTTCTCACCACCATGGAAAAGGTTGGAAGCATAAAATAAGGAAGAGTGATCCTGGTTCCCGCGGTGAGATGAGTCATTGTCCCCTTCGTATAATCTAGTTCTTTATCAATATCTGTTGTTTCACTTGGTGCAAAATCTTTTTGCAATTGAATTCGATTTAAAAGGATGGCCGTCGCTCCAAACTTTACTATACCTCCAAATAATGAAGCACTTAAAGACATAACGGGGCCATGATCCACTCGCTCAGAAATCTCAAAATCATCATCTATTGTTTTGAGTCTAGCTCGATTTTGTTTGGTATACATATAGCCAAGAGTAATCCCTCGATAAGTCATATTGGGAAAAAGTTGAAATCTAGAATGTGAGGTATGACCTGGGTTATCTGCATGTAAATTTCGCAGCTCACCTGGTACATAGGCATCCTGGTACTTGGATAGTGAATCAGTGAAAGCGCCATCGGAGGTGATATCTAAAAATCCACTATTTGTTTCCAAATGAATATTTGTCAGATGGAATTGGAGTCCACGAACTGTACCGAGCCCTGCTGGATTATAAAAAGCAGACCAACCGTCATCAACTTTACTCATATAGGCATTTCCCATGGCAAGTGCTCTAGCCGAGGTCACCAATTCAGGGTTCACAGCATCCTCAAATTCCAGCAATGCCTGAGAATGAGTTGAGTAGATAACGAATAATAAAAGGATTATATTTTTAAACATCCTGACCTTTGTTACAAATTCCTAGTCTATTTTAACAACTGATCCTGTTATATGTGAGGGGGAAGAGCTTACCTGATTGGTTTTCTCAGTTTACCAACTTGCCGCAAGTGCAAGGCCGAAATGTTGAAAAAGCTTTGATTCCGTGTGGGTCCACTCTATTTTTTGAGCTCCCCACTCAGCTTTTAATTGAAAACTATGGCCTCCCAATACCGCTCCAATATGGGCACCTAGAATATTTCTGGCTTCATAATCTATTTGATCGGAGTCCAGACCAGTTGTTCCCACAACCCTTCCTTCGAAGCTATAATTGGAAATACTTATGCCCTCGTACAAAAGAAAGTTAGGGTGAAACCTATAACCATGAACAAGAGAATAATCTGTCACATCAGACTTTAACTCTATTTCAAAGGTTGAATCAAAAGAATCCCTCTCGCTTCCCATTCCTATGGTAAAAGCGAGCTTGTGTCCCAGAGCTGCATCTTGAGTGTTCCCCCCCATGAGCTGAACTTTTAAGCCTATTAAAGAAGATGACTCTTCAGGAACTCTGACAAATAAATCTACTGAAGGAGATAAACCAGCTCCTAAATAAAACTCATCATCACTAGTGGTGCTCATAGTGAGAGGATTTTCCGTAGAGTTATCATCAAAGTTTAAAACACCTTGTGAAAAACCGACTTGGCGATACTCAATATTAGCTCCCCCCCCTACCACTTCAGGAGAATGAAAGCGATTGATGGGGACTTTAATTCTTTGAGAACAAGAAACCAGTAAAATAATCGGAAGCATAAAAACAAATAATTTCATTACTTTAGAGTTTAGCAAAAATTGTCATGTTTGATCTCTGGGGGGTAGATATTATCAAATTTCAATCACCAGGATTTTACTTATTGGCAATAATACTTGTTAAAAATGATCAAACTAAATTGATAATATTGAATTCTTAAGATTTACTTAACCCTCTAAATACCTAGAATTATGAGGGGTTAACTTAAAACTTCCTTAATTTACCTATAAATTCAATGACTCCCTTAAAATAGTTAACAAGAAGAACCGATAAATAATGGTAATCACTTGGTAAATTAAGATGCACTTAAAACTAATTCTATCTGTTATATTCTTGTTTCTAGCTTCTTGTCAGGAATCTTCTGAAGAGTCATCTAGTGGCGGTTTAGTCGCTGGTCACAAATCTGTGGATAATTCAATCAGCGTAAATTATGAATCCGACACTTTATTGGGCCTAGGCGAACATATAGATTTTAAACTGAGTCACCCTGCTAAACAAACCGTTACAGGAACTCCGCGAATTATTCTTAAAATTGGTTCTCAAACAAAATATGCCACTTATCGCTCAGGTAATGGAACCAGGAATTTATACTTTCGCTATACCGTCCAGCCGGGAGATAGTGATAATGATGGGATTGAAGTTCTGACCCCCCTCATTGATCTAAATGGAGGCAATTTAGAATTTTACTCATCAGGGATCCCTCAATCAACCAGCTTAAGTTTTTCATTGAATATGAGTGATGACAGAATCATGGTGGACACCGCTTCTCCTAATATCAGCGGGATCCTTGATCCTAGTGATGATATTTATATTGAAGATGATCAACTGATTTTTATCGTTCAGTTTAATGAATTTGTAGAAGTCTCGGGAACACCACAGCTCGAGCTAAATATCGGCGGCTCAACTAAATATGCTCACTACTTAGTTGGCTCAGGAACTGATCGATTACTTTTTAGTTATGATATCGAAGCTGGAGATATCGATACTGATGGCATTGAGTTAGCTTCACCTATTGAACTTAATAATGGCAGCATTCAAGATCTAGCCGGAAATAGTGCTGCATTAACCTTCATTCCTACTGCTATGCCTAACGTGCAAGTAGACACATCGGCTCCTTATATAACCAATCTAGAACTACCGACTAATAACACCTATTTAAATGGTGGCGTGCTCGATTTTGAAATTACTTTTAATGAAGCCGTAAGCACAACTGGCTCTCCTAGACTTCCCATTGATATAGGTGGCAATACTGTTTACGCCAGTTTGATCAGCGGGAATGGTAGTGATGTTTTAAAGTTTCGCCATATCGTAACAAACAATGATCTCGATTTATCTGGAATACAAGTTGAAAGTGAAATTGACCTTAATGGGGGAAGCATTAGAAATGCGAGCAGCACAGATGCTCAACTAGATTTCACAAGTCCAGTGACTCCCCTTCTAAAAGTTTATGGAATCCTTCCTAAAATTGTGAGCATCACGGCACCTACCAATGATAATTATCTCACCGGTGAAACCATGGACTTTGTGGTGGAGTTCAATGAAAAAGTTATAGTTGTTGGAAGTCCACAACTTCCTCTCACTCTAGAGAGTGGCAATGTTTATGCAAGCTATCAATCAGGATCAAATTCAAAGTATCTCACATTTAGGTACACACCAAGTGCAAGTGATCTCGACTCAAATGGTATTGCCTTTAATGGCAGTTCTCTTAATTTAAATGCTGGCACTATTGTAAGTAGCTTCACATCTGCAGCAGCTATACTTAACTTTTCTGGACTAGCTCCAGTCATGAACGGGGTAAGTGTCAATGCAAACCAGGCCACTCAATTGGTTATCACCCAACAACCAAGTGACGCGGAAACAGAGCAAACGATTTCCCCGGCCATTACAGTTGAATTAAGAGATGCAACTAATACCTTAGTCAATACATCTTCTGCTGCGGTGACTGTGAATTTTGCGACTGATCCAAGTGGTGGAACCGCTTCTCTTTCCGGAAGTATAACTGTAAATGCTGTTAACGGTGTCGCTACCTTTAATGATTTAAGTATTGATACTGCAGACACTGGTTATACCCTAAGTTTTACATCTGCTGGGTTGACCAGTGCAACTTCAAATAGTTTTGACATCACCCCTGCGCCTGCAACCCAACTTGAATTTATTGGACATCCCAGTAATGAGCTGGCGGGAGAGACTATCTCTCCTACTATTTCAGTAGCTGTACGAAATGCATACGGAGGGTTAGATATTCTCGCAACATCTCCTGTGACCCTATCTCTCGCAAATGATGCTAGTGGTGGAAGTGCAACTCTGAGTGGAACTTTGACGGTTACCCCAATATTAGGTGTGGCCACCTTTTCAGATATATCTCTTGATAAAACAGGATCCGGTTATACCCTCGAAGCCAGTGCCACAGGACTCACCAGTGACACCTCTAATGCTTTTAACATAGATGCCAATACCGCCACTCAATTGGCCTTCGTGCAAGAACCGAGTGACACCCAATACGATACGGTGATCTCTCCAGATATCACCGTTGAAATTTTAGATGCCTATGGCAATAGAACTGCTGATACCAGTGATATCACAATCGCCTTTAATAATAATCCTTACTCCGCGACTCTGGGTGGAACACTTACCACTAGTGCTGTGAATGGACTGGCCACATTTAATGATATTGAAATCGATAAAGTTGGTTCTGGTTATACTTTGGATGCATCCGCTAGTGGTCTTAGTGCTGCAACTTCAAATGGATTCGAAATCACCAGTGGTACTCCCACTCAACTCGCTTTTAATGTTCAACCGGTAGATACTGTGGCAGGAGTAAATATTTCGCCGGCTATCACCGTTGAAATTCAAGATTCAGCAGGAAATATCGTCACCTCAGCAACTGATACCATTACTCTTTCTTTTAACAGTGATGCCAGTGGCGGAAGTGCAACCCTCTCTGGGACACTGGCTCAAGCTGCTGTTAATGGAGTCGCCACATTTAGTGATATCAACATTGACTATGCAGCCAGTGGTTATAATTTAAGCGCCCAAGCCGCTGGTTTAACTGATGCTATCTCAGATGATTTCGCGATCACTTCCGCATCAGCCACTCAATTAGCGATAGTACAACAGCCAAGTGACGCCCAAGCAGGAAGCGTCATTTCACCTGCTATAACAGTAGAAGTTTTAGATGCTATAGGAAATAGAGTGACAACTGCCACTGATAATATCACTTTGAGTTTTGCTAATGATGCCAGCAGTGGAAGTGCAACCCTGGGAGGAACTGTGACGGTTGCGGCCATAAATGGTCTTGCCACCTTTAATGATATCACCATTGATAAAGCAGCGAGTGGATACACCTTAAATGCAACAGCAAGTGGGCTCACTTCCTCGACCACAACAAGTTTTAATATTACTCCAGGTGCGAAGGCTACCTTGGCTTTTACACAAGAACCTAGTCATACACAATATGGAGTTGATATAGCGCCGGCGGTAAGTGTTGAAATTGTGGATAGCTATGGAAATAGAACTTCAGATACAGATAGCATTACTCTCAGTATTAATAATAATCCTAGTAGTGGAACTCTTAGTGGTACCACGACAGTAAGTGCAGTGAACGGACTTGCTACTTTTAGTGATCTCAATATAGACAATGTGGGAGATGGTTACACTCTCGATGCCAATGCAACGGGCTTAACAGGTGCAACATCGTCTTCTTTTAATATTTTTAGTATTCCCACTCAATTAGTGATCACAAGTGAGCCCACTGATACCTATAATGATTTTGTTATCGCTCCAGCTATAACTGTTGAGATTAGAGATGCCTCTAACAATATAGTTACCTCTGCTAATGATACTGTGACTTTAAGTTTTGGAACAGATCCAAGTGGTGGGAGTGCAAGTATCGCTGGAACGACAAGTATAGCAGCAGTAAATGGTGTGGCAACTTTTAATGACATTAGTATTGATACGGTTAACAGCGGATATACTTTCAGCTTTAGTGCAACCGGTTTAACCAGTGCAACCTCAACTGCTTTTAATATTACTCAAGCTCCTGCAACTCAACTGGCATTTGTACAGGGGCCAAGTGATGCTATTGCTGGAGGGAATATTTCTCCAGCGATCACTGTCGAGCTTCTCGATGGAAATAATAATAGAGACACCAGTGCTACTGATACTGTGACTCTTAGTTTTGCAAATAATGCTGGCTCCGGAACCCTAGGCGGAACTTTATCTGTCGCTGCTATAAATGGTGTCGCGACCTTTAGTGACATCAATATTGATAAAGCAGCTGCTGGTTATACACTTAGCGCTAATGCTACAGGATTAAGTGCTGCCACATCTAATAGTTTTAATATTACGGCTGCGGCTAAATCTCAACTTGTGATTACCACAGAACCAAGTGATGCATTAAAAAATACCAACATCAATCCAGCTGTTGTCGTAGAAATTCAAGATGCCTATGGAAACAAAACGAATGATAGTGATACCTTATCTGTCGCTATTGCAAATAATCCTAGTAGTGGAACTCTGAGTGGGACGACGAATGTGTCTGCCGTCAATGGAAGCGCTAGTTTTTCTGATCTACAAATTAATAATTCAGGATCTGGATACACTTTACAGTTCTCTGCCACTGGACTTAGCTCTGTCACTTCAACAAGTTTTAATATCACAGCGATCCCAACACAACTAGCGTTTGTCACCCAACCGGTGAACACTGAGATAAATAATGCCATTATTCCTTCTCTTACTGTAGAAGTGAGAGATTCTACCAATAGTTTGGTGGCCACAGCTACTGACGCCATTACTTTAAGTTTTGGAGCTGATCCCAGTGGAGGAAGTGCCACGCTTAGCGGAACGCTGACACAAAATGCGGTGAATGGTGTTGCGACTTTTAACAATATTAGTATTAATCAAGCCCATAACGGTTTCACTCTTAGCGCATCGGCTACGGGTTTAAGTTCTGATACTTCAACGAGCTTTAATATTTTTGATACCACACTTGCTTTTTCACCAACATCCGCTGTTAATTTTGGAGATGTGACTTTAGGTGGAAGTGCTGATCAGACTCTTCTCATAACCCACACTGGTGGAACTGCGACACCTATCAGTGAAACCACCCTATCAGCTCCCTTTGCTTTCAAAGGAGGAAGTTACCCTGGAACAGGGGGAACCTGTGGAAGCTCAATAAATAACAATTGTACTATTGTATTAAGTTACACTCCTACGGCAACTGGAACTCATAACGGTACCGTGACGATTGACTATAATAGTGGAACTCAAATTTCAAGAAGCCTTACAGGGCAAAGTATTTCCACCACTCCAACAAAATTAGAAGTGGTGGGACCTAATGCGGTTATCGCCACCAATAGCTGTGTCTCTTATGCTGTTCAAGCTCAAGATGATGAGGGAAATGTTTCCAATGTCAGCGCGACAGAAAATATTACTCTTATTATCAATAATGGTACGGGGAGTTTTTATTCTGATGCAGCTTGTACCAATTCAATCACGTCGACTAGTATTGCCAATGGCAGCAGTGCTCAAACAATATATTTCAAATCAAATACGGCTAATCAAAGTTTAACCCTAATTTTTAATGGAACTAACCTAGATAATACCTCTCGGTCAATTAATACCAGTGTTGAGCCAACTTTTATTTCAACCAACTTACCTTCTGAGATCATTGTGGATACTTGTACTTTAGCTGAAGTGAGCATGGTTGACCCTAACGGGATCAAGACAGGATCTGCTTCAGCTAAACAAATCAATATTGCTGAAGATGGTGATGTACAAGTCTTCACCGATGCTTTTTGCACTAACCAGGTCACAAGTCTTTCCTATGCACCCTATGAAGGTTCAAAATTTATTTATTTAAAAAATGCTGCGAGCGAAACGGTTAATTTTACTTTTAGTGATGATGACTCAATCTTAACTTCAGCCGCAACTTCTATAGATTTTGTTTCTAATCTTACTTGGTGGAATACGGATTATTCAAAACGAGTTAGAATCTCCATAAATAATCTTGATATCCCCACCAGCTTTACCAATATGCCGGTTCTAGTCAAGTTGGATAGTTCTAAGATAAATTACAGTGATTTCTTGGCCAATGGTGATGATATTCGTTTTGTAAAAGATGATCACTCAACCACCCTTCCTTATGCCATAGATACATGGAATGCAAGTGGCACCAGTTATATTTGGGTGAAGCTGGATAGTGCTCCAGCAAATTCTGAAATAAATATTTATCTTTACTACAACAATCCTGTCGCCAGTAATAATGAAAGTAGTTCCACTATTTGGAGTGAATATGAAGGAGTGTGGCTGATGAATAAATCTGGTTCCACTTACTTAGATGAAACTTCAAATAACCGAAATGGGACTGCTAACGGTACCCTTACTGACATCAGCGGGCCAGTTGGAAATGCAATCAATCTTAATGGTTCTTCTACTTTAAAACTTACGTACAATTTAGCAAATACTCTAGGTCGAACTTCTACACTTTCATTCTGGATAAAAACCACTCAAACTGGTGATAATACAGACTGGAGAGCGCCAGGTGTAGTCGGATTATCAGGAACTAGACCTTCTGAAGATTTATTTTACACTTTTATTAATGCAAGTGGGCGCATAGGCTCATCTTCAGGCGGGGGCACCCAGGTACAAAGTAATTTTGTGGTTAATGATAATACCTGGCGCTATGTCACCGTCTCGAGAAATGCCTCTAATGGACAATTTAAATATTATGTTAACGGTGTGCTCAACGGTTCTGGTAATAGTGGAACCGGTAATAAAACTTCGAGATCTTTCTTTGATTTTGGAGCGACGACCAAGATTTGGGGTGGTGGAGGCTTCATTTATTTTGAGGGGGGACTCGACTCCATTCGTATGTCTAATACCATTCTCTCTGATGATCGAGTGAAAGCTGAATATAAGTTCACCACTGATTCTCATGTTCAGTTTGCAACGCCTGAAGACTTATAATTGCCTCAATAAGTTGTGACTTTTATTATTATTTTTTCCCTAGTTTAATATTTATTCATATCCACCACGTTAACCTCTTGAAATTATTAAACTTAATTTATTAAGAATGAGCGTTTTCTGTAATGATTTATAATGGTTAAGACTGAATATTCTAGTCATATATACCGATAAAGAAGTGAATTTTATTGAGGAATAGCTTGGTTAAATATTTATTTTTATTCATATTTTTAATTGCCACCGTCTCTTGCTTTGATCAAAGCAAAGAAGATGAAGCAGCGAGCTTATTTGCTAACCATAAAATTGGAAATGAAGAATTCCAAATTTATCTTCCTCCCAAAAAAACTTATAAAGAAAATGATCAACTCAACTTTATTTTAGAATCTTCAACCAAAGTGCTTATTTCAGGGACACCACGCATTGAGCTTACAGTGGGAGGCACTACTGTTTACGCTGATTACAAAAGTGGTAGTGGAACTCAAAATGTCGTTTTCACCTACACCGTTCAATCCGGTCATAATGATGAAGATGGAATTGAAATAAATAGCAATATCGATTTAAACGCAGGCCAAGTGCAAATCTTTATGGGGGGAAGTTGGAAAGATGCCCAGCTTGATGTGGGCACTTTTAATGCTCAAGACATCTATATTGATACCACAATTCCAAGTATCACCAATATTATACCTCCTTCTCCTAAGACTTATTACCTGGGTCAAGGATTAGTTTTCTCTATCGAATTCTCTGAATCGATCATTGTGACTGGAAGTCCAAAGCTTGAGGTCAATATTGATGGAGAGATTCAGACTGTGCAATACTTAAGCGGGAGTGGAGGGAAGCTCCTATCCTTTAAAAAAATTATTGGGGAAAATGATCAAGATCTTGATGGCCTAAACTTAGTCACAAGTATTGATAGCACTGGATCAACCATTAAAGATAGTGCTGGCAATAATGCCGATCTCAACTTTAGTATCTCTGCTGCACTCCAAACAGTGCTCGATAACGTTTTTATAGACGGACTCAGTCCCTATGTTAATAAAGTAGAAAATATTCAATCCCGTACTTATTATTTTCAAGAAATCATTTCATTTGATTTAGCCTTTACCGAAAAAGTTGTGGTTGAAGAAATTCCTATTATAAAAGTCGATATGGGAGGACAAGAAGTTGATTTTGCTTATGACTCAGGTTCAGGCAGCGACACTCTTACTTTTAGTTATGAAGTTAATATCGATGACTTTGATACCAATGGTGTTGAAATTGATAACCAAATAGATCTCAATAGTGGCAGCATAAAAAGTTTAACCGGGGAAAATGCGGTTTTAAGTTTTACCGCTCCCCTCACCCCGAACCTTCAAGTCGACGCGAGACAACCTAAAGTAGTATCCATTATTACGAACCCGGATGGCACTTATACTAACGGGCAACAGTTAAACTTTGTTCTCAATTATAATATTCCCGTTGATTTTGTAGATGATGTTCCACGTCTTCCCCTAATTATTGGCTCCAACACAGTGTATGCAAGTTATTTAAATGGAAATGGAACCAAAAATTTTTCATTTTCTTATAATGTCACAGCAAGTGATTATGACGGCGATGGAATTGTCATTGGAAATAATCTTGATCATCAATTAGCGACGGCAACTTCAAGTACAAATATTCCAGCTTCTTCAGATCTAACGACAGCATTACTTACCACCGATACCACAGGTGTTTTAGTGGGAAGTCTAAACCCTCCCACACAACTCGTGATTACCAATCAACCTACAGATACCTATAAAGACGCTTTGATATCACCGGCTATTACTGTTGAAGTTCGTGACGGGAGCAATAATCTGGTCACCACAAGTTCTGCCATGGTGACACTAAGTTTTAATAATGACCCTAGTGCTGGAAGTGCGAGTCTCGGTGGAAGTGTTGCAAAAGCTGCTGTGAATGGAGTCGCCACGTTCGATGATATTTCTATTGATACAGTGAATACAGGTTATAGTTTTAATTTTAACTCATCAGGACTAACAGCTGCAACCTCAAGTCAGTTTGATATTCTTGACAATACCCCTACAGTCACCATCGATGCTCTTAGTATTATTAACCTCAGTAATTACACTTCCTATACTGTAACAGGCACATGTTCTGAAGATGGCAGAACGGTCACTCTGGATATTGGCGGAGTGGCGGCGACACCGACTTGTTCCA
>CEQY01195792.1_pt1 | contig 22922 bp, 22 predicted proteins | sample 361391 | NCBI WGS metagenome assembly CEQY01 (sample SAMEA2621075, study PRJEB7988) | marine metagenome | isolation source: saline water (ENVO:00002010), including | reverse complement strand
GGGTCCTATGTGTTTTGATTATGGTTTTGGTCCCTTTAGGTGGGTTTGTACCTCTAATGATCCAAAAGATTTAGCACTCACAGATGAGTTGGCAAAAGATGTCCTTACGAAACTAAGAGCAGAGGCTCCCAAAGAAATCCAAGGACAGATGAGTGATAATATACGCTGGATTGAAAGTGCACTGGAGAATAAATTAGTTGTTGGGTCCCAGGCACGAATTCTCTACGCTGATGCCCAAGGAAGAATTGAAATTGCAAGAGCTTTCAATGAGGCGATTAAGGCTGGGAAAATTTCAGCTCCTATTGTTCTAGGCCGTGATCATCATGATGTCAGCGGAACTGATTCACCATACAGAGAAACTTCCAATATATATGATGGCTCTCAATTCACGGCTGATATGGCGGTTCAAAATTTTGTGGGAGATGCTTTTCGTGGTGCCACTTGGGTTTCACTTCATAACGGTGGTGGTGTCGGTTGGGGTGAGGTTATCAATGGGGGTTTTGGGATGATGATAGATGGATCAGATGAGTCTGAGTCTAAAATCAGATCCATGCTTCATTGGGATGTTAATAATGGAATTGCGAGAAGATCTTGGGCGAGAAATGAGGAAGCCATTTTCGCTATAAAGCGAGCCATGGAGCAAGAGCCGATGCTTAAAGTGACGATCCCAAATTTGGTGGATGAGAGTCTTCTTGGGTAAAAACTGGCGTACAATTGTAGACCGGTGCGTTATCATTTGTTAAATATTAATATAATTTCAAGTGCTTATATTGGCACGTAACTAGCATATATAGATTGTGACGATAAACAAGGAGATGTTTATGAGAAATTTATTGTTAGTTTTGACTCTAGTGACTGTAGCAACGATGGCAAAAGCACATGAAGTGGCCAGCGTAGAAACCCCAGCAGATGATACGGTTAAGTATTGGATCCTGGATGAGGTGAATTAAGCTTAGCTCAAAGCAAGGATGCAAATTTGGAACACGGATGTTCCAAGCAAAGCTTAAGTCTTTTGAACGTTTCTCATTTTAGTGAGAAGCAAAAGCCCCGGTATCGCAAGCAGCGAACAAAAAATAAAAAAGTAAAAATAATCTAAGGCCTTAATTATATCACCGGAAAAGCCTGAAAAAAATGTTCTTCCAAATGAGGCTAGTGACGCAAAGAGTGCGTATTGAGTGGCAGTAAATCTTTTGTTTGCTATGCCTGCCATGAAAGCTACCATTGCCGTTGTTCCCATGCCAGAACTAAAGTCTTCAAAGGCCACAACGATAGTGAGCATCCACTTGGTTTTAAAAAGAGCTAACAGAGATATCACTCCCGTTGAGAAAGCTTGTAAAATCCCAAACAGCCACATGGATTTATAGATTCCAATTTTAAAAATAACAGAGCCACCGACAAAAAGTCCCGCCATGGTTGAGAAAAACCCAATTCCCTTAGTGATCTCAGCGATAGTTTTATTTGAAAAACCCATATCAACATAATAAGGTCCAAGCATGGACCCCGCGATCGCATCACCCATTTTAAACATTAAAATAAAAGCTAACGTCCAAAACGCATAATCTCTGGATAAAAAATCTTTAAAGGGAATGACGACAGAATCTACTAAACTTCCTGGAGGGGTGGTATCCACTTTCGGTTCGTGGGCAATAAAAGTACCAATGAGTCCGACTGACATAAAACAGGCCATGAGTAAGAACATCTGGTTAAAAGTAAAATTTAAAGTATCTGGATCAACGACCCAAAGTCCAAAACCAGAAGCAGCAAGCATTCCAACTCGATATCCATAAACTCCGATACTGGAACCCACTCCGAGTTCAGACTCAGGGAGGATTTCAGCTCGATAGGCATCTATTGAAATATCCTGAGTGGCGGAAAAAAAACATAATAAAAAACCTGCAGCTACTATATACATGATGTTTGCTTGCGGGTTCCCAAGGGAGAGGAGGATGAACGAAAAAATAAGTCCTATTTGTAAAAGAAGAATCCAAGATTTTCTTCTTCCAAAAGAATGAGGGGTATAACGGTCTAAAAGAAAGGCCCAGATAAAATTAAAAGAGTAGGGAATTGTGAGCCAAGACATATAACCTATCGTGGATAAATCTATACCCTCACGTCTAAGCCAAATTTTGATCGAACTATATAGTATCATGATGGGAAGGCCACTACTAAAGCCAAAGAGCAGAACGACGAGCATTCGTCTTGATCTTAGAGCAGTAAGAAGGTCGAGAAAACTTAGCTTTGTATGACTCAAAACAAACCTACAAAAGGGATTTTAAGGTGTCGGAAGACTTTGAATCAACATCAGCATGTAGGGAATTTCCATGTGAATCCATCGTTATAACAACAGGAAAGTCTTCCACAGTTAATTCCCAAATGGCTTCGGGAGAACCAAGGTCTTTCCAATAGACATTATCGACTGATTTGATTTTTTCTGCGAGAACTTGAGCTGCACCACCAATGGCATGCATATAAACACAGCCATATTCTTTACAGGCCTTAAGTGTTTTAGCTCCCATTCCACCTTTGCCGATAACTCCCAGGATTCCATAATCACGAATGACTTCCCATTGGTAGGGTTCTTCTCGGATGGAAGTAGTAGGTCCTGCTGCCTTAACTTCAAAGCTTCCGTCTTTTCCTTCTAAAACAACTGGCCCACAGTGATAAATAATTTGGTTTTTTAAATCCACGGGCGGTTTTTTCCCTTTGTGAATTCTATGGTGAACAGCATCTCTTCCCGTGAAAAGTTTTCCACTGATGAGAACCATATCTCCCACTTTTAATTTTTTGATAGCATCTTTAGAGAAGGGATAGTCTAGTTTTACCATTGCATAGTCCTTAATATAACCATTTGGAAATTTTATTATTTTTATCGAGTTTTATACCCTGCCTTCTAAACGCCCAACACATATAAGAGATAGAAACATAATAGGAAGCAGGTAGACGATTGAGGTGTCCAATTTTACAGGCTAGGAGAGTGGTTTTTCCCCCGAATCCCATAGGCCCAATCCCAAGTTTATTAGCCGTCTTCACGATATCTTTTTCTAGTTTCGCAAGTTCTGGAATGGGATTCGTATCATCAAGCTTTCTAAGTAATTGTTCTTTGGCGTGCATTTGTCCAGAGCCACGATCACCACCGATACAAATACCTAGCGCTCCAGGACCACAACCTTTTCCTTGTGCCTTTTGAATAGCATCTAAAATAACTTTTCGTACTCCTGCAAGATCTCGACCTGCATCGAGTTCTACAAAAGGCATGGCGTATTGAGCTCCCACGTTTTCACAACCCCCACCTTTAAGCATACATTTCAACTCAAGAGACTTCTTGTTGTGCTCTATAAAATGAAATTGTGGATGACCTGGACCAATATTCATGGAATCATTTTTACCCGTAAGAGAATCAACAGAGTTTTGCCTTAGATATCCAAGTTTCGTAGCCTTAACGACAGCTTTTTCACAAATCTTTTTGAACTTTTGCTGCATAAATCCTGGAGGGTGATAAACTTTTATGATGATTGTTCCAGTATCTTGGCAAAGCGGTTGGCTTTTCATTTTTGCCAATTTTATATTGGCCTGAATGATATCCATCGCATATTTCGCTGAAGTGTTTTTTGCTTCACGCTTAAGTGCCTCAAGTACAACTTTTTGAACATCATCTGGAATTACTGTTGAGGTTATTCGTAAAAGTTCTAAAATCGAGTCACCTAGGTTTTTATCTAAATTTTCTTTTTTCTTTGCCATATTTGCACCTATTTTTTGCCTTCATCATATCAATATCGACTAAAAAACACAGTCTTTTATTTGAAACCAAGCGTTAGCTTTGACGTGGTCATTTTATCCTGATTAAATATTTTTCATAGGAGAGTTTATGAAAATATTAATGACATTTTTATTGTTAGCTACTTTTGGGTTTACTTTTGCAAACGAACAAAAAAGCGAGCAATTAAATGAGCAACAGAATGAGCAAAAAACAGAGAAACTTAGACCCTGGCCACGTGTTACTAATTGGGGCAATAGCGTAGAGGTTTCTATCCAGAATTATGATGATAAAAATTACCGTTGCACGGGAAGTGTTTGGCTTCGACTTGAAAGTGGTCGGTCAAGATCAGAATTTGTTTCAATGGTTGTTTACGCTAGGTCAAGTGCTTATAGAAGAATCTATAATTATAGCCCAAGAGATAGAATTCGATCAGCTTCTCACTCCATAAGCTGTTTCTAGTTTTTGTTAACAGCTAATCAATAGAAAAAAAGAAAATGTCTTCGAGGTAGTAGCGATAAAAGATCTCTAATGCCTCGGAGTCCTCAGGCATTCTAATTTCGAACTCCAGGTTTTGATTAAAAATATGTTCTAGGACTTCGAAAGTTTTTCTTTCGATAGTATAGATTTCACTACCTATGGCCGTTTTAATTCCTTGATCAAGTTCCAAAGCAAAAAAACGAGATAATTCAGTTCTATAAAGTGGGTAAGTTGAAAACATTTCTACAAACTCTTCATGATTCATTTTATCCAAATCAATGGAGTCTTCTTGCTCTTTGTTTGGATCTTGGAATTGATTTAAATAAGTCAGAAGCGCATCGTCAAAATGATATTTGTTTAAAACTTGGTTTATCACAGCATTCCTAATCTCTACTACGTCTTTTTGGGACATCAAAGAATCACTTCCTGAGTGAGCTTGGCTTATTTTAGCTTTAGGTAAATAAAATTCCTTAATATCTGCGCTTAAGGTGGATATTAATAGCTGACTTAAGTCTAGGGCTTGAATTCCAATCGAAAGGGAAAGACCAGTTTCCAATGTGGTAGCTTCGTGGGCAACACCATGGGGCACATAAAGCATATCTCCAGGTTCGAGATGAAAAGTTTCATCAGGTTTAAACTCTTTAAGGATTCTTAGAGGCTGATTTTCTTGGTAATCATCTTTTGGTGAGTATTGAACGCTCCAACTTCTTTTCCCGGAGAGTTGTAGTAAAAAGACATCATAGGAGTCGATATGTGACGGGGTAACTGAATTTGTAGTTGAATAACTTCCCATCACGTCATCAAGCGACCATTTGGGGAAAATATTAAAATGTTTAATAATGTCACTCATAGAGGGAATATATTTGTCTAGATGATGTACCAGTAGAGTCCAGGGATATTCTTGATCTAATTCGGGAAGAGACTCAAGTTCAGTTAAAATTTCCCATTCACTCTTTTTTTGGAAAAGCTTACTTTGGAAATAATTATCTAAGGCCATCGTTTTCATATCTTGGATGACTTCCACTGCCAGAGGCGCTGCTTGTTCCTTTGGTAAAATATTTTCAAAGAGGAAACAACTTTTTTTTGATTGCGTTTGGGTAAAATTAGACTCAATAATTTTTTGTTTAAAACTTCTCATGCCCCCTTGGTATTTCATTTTAAGTTATTGGTAAATTTTTTTTATAAAAAATAACACAGCACATTCAAAAGGATGTCTGAAATATATCTTGATTCTCATTGTCGATTTATGTTGAGGTATGATATTTAAGTGCTTAAAATAATGCTAAATTTTTATAAAATCTAATCCAGTTGAAGGAAACGGCTTATGAAAAAACTTTTAGGCGCGATGGTGGCTTTTATCGCTTTCGGCGCATTTAGTACCTTTATTGTGGTGCAGGCTCGTCAAATTGGTTACAACCAGGGATATGCTCCCGATCAACCAGTTGCATTTTCCCACGCTAAACATGCAGGCGAGTTAGAAATTGATTGTCAATATTGTCACTATGGTGCTGACAAAGGAAGACACGCAAACATACCACCGACTGAAACCTGTTTAAATTGTCACTCTCAAGTGAAAACGAATTCTCCAGAGATAAGAAAACTTCAAGCCTCTGTAGATTCTGGAGAAAATATTCAATGGGTGAAAGTGAATTTTCTTCCTGACTTTGCTTATTTTAATCACGCTCAACACGTAAATGTGGGGGGGATTTCTTGTCAAAAATGTCATGGTCCTGTTCAAGAGATGGAGATTTATTATCAACACGAAACTCTAGGTATGGGCTGGTGTATAAACTGTCACCGTGAAAATGGAATAGCTCCTCCAGAGGACCATCCGGAAATTAATGATGTGTATCCAGATACTCAAGAAGGTTATCCGGCAGGCGCGCACCTCTATCAAGGTAGTGGCAATGGTGGTGACTGTAGTAAGTGTCATTATTAATTTAAATTAAAAACGTAAGGTAGAATATAAATGAGTAATCTAGAAAAAGAATCATGTGGATCAGGGTGTGGGTGCAAACCTTCAACACCAGATTATTGGCAAGATGTAGAAAACAAGGTTGTAAGTAAAGCTGAACTCATGGAGTTTCCTGAGGGTGAATTTGACAATTTTTCAGTCAGAAAAACTCGACGGAACTTCTTAAAGATTATGGGTTATTCGGTGTCAGCTCTTCCACTTACTGGTTGTATTAAAATACCAGTTCGTAAAGCTCTTCCTTATACCTATAAGCAAAATACAATTATACCGGGTGTGGCTAATTGGTATGCCTCTGCTTTTAATGGTCTTCCTGTTTTATTAAAAACAAGAGAGGGTAGACCGATTAAAGTGGAAGGTAATGAAAAATCAAGTTTTGGTCAGGGTGGAGCAAATGCTCAAGCTCAGGCTTCAGTACTTTCACTTTATGATACTAATCGACTAAGAGAGCCATCGATTGAGGGTAGCGAAGTTAGTTGGGAGCAATTTGATGATTCTCTTAGAAAGCTTTTAAGTGAAGCAAAAGGAAGAAAAGTCCTTGTCACAAAAAGCTTACGCTCTCCAAGTGAAATAAGTTTAGTTAAAGAACTTAGTAACAAGATGGGACTTGAACATATTGCCTTTGATGCAGTTTCTAGTACAGGTGAAGCCAGTGCAAATAGTGAAACTCATGGAGTCTACACTCTTTCAGAGTTTGATTTTGAACAAGCAGATGTCGTTGTTTCTTTTGGAAACGACTTCTTAGGCGCTCATCGTTCTGATGTTGCCAATGCTAAGCAATTTTCCAAAAGAAGAAATCCTAAACATTCAAGAGGAATGAATAAGCACATCCAAGTTGAGTCCAATATGAGCTTAACGGGATCAAATGCGGATCATAGATTTACGAGGTCTGAACAAGACCAAAGAGATATCCTCCTTTCTCTCGCTGCGGAGTTTGGTGACTACAGTCATATGCCAAAAGCCAATAATAAAGAGGTCGTTGCTAAGATTATTAAGGAACTTAAATTAAGCCGAGGTAATGCTCTTGTGCTTTCAGGTTCAAACGATAAAAATGTTCAGATCCTTATCAATCAAATTAATCATTCTCTCGGTAATTATGGGAAAACGATTTTTGTTTCTGAAAAATCATATGAAAAGCTTTCGAACGATCAAGAAGTTGAGCAATTGATTGCTGATATGAATGGTTCTAGAGTAGGAGCTGTATTCTTTGCAGGAGTTGATCCTGTTTATGCTCTTGGTGAGTCTGAGCGACTAAAGTCTGCCCTAAGTAAGGTTAGAGTGAGAGTTGCCATGGTTGAGAGTGCAAGCTCTACTTCAAATACAGCAAACTTTATTGCTCCAGCTAACCATACCTATGAGTCTTGGTCTGATGAAATGGTGTCGTCAACTGAGCTTGCTATGGTTCAACCAGCTATTCAGCCTCTGTTTGGAACGAGGATGTGGACTGAAACTCTGATGAGCCTAGGAGGAATCGAAGGTAGTTTTTATGATTATATGAAAAATTACTGGGGTAATAGAATTGATTGGAATCAAACTCTACATGATGGAGTCACTCAGATTAAGTCTGAAAAAGATAGTGTTTCATATAAACTAGGGTCTATTAATTCCGTTGCTAAAAAAGTGAAAAACTATCAAGAAGGCTCTGGGCTACAAATTATTGGTTTTAAAAACTATGCAATCGGCGATGGTGCCATGGCAAATAACCCTTGGTTACAAGAGCTTCCAGATCCCATAACAAAAGCAACTTGGGATAATCATGCTTTGATTTCTCCGGCTTACGCAAAGTCTGAAGGTTTATCAACTGGTGATATCGTAGAAGTAACAAGTGGAAAGACAAAACTTAAATTACCTGTAATTGTTCAACCTGGGGTAGCGCAGAATGCTGTTGCGATTGCTCTTGGGTATGGACATTCCGTTGGTGGAAAAGTTTCTAGAAAGCTAGGGGCCAATGCTTTTTCTCTGGTTAAGTTTGTAAATGGTTCTTATCAATATACAGCTTCTTTTGGCTCGCTGAAGAAAGTAGGGACTGGGGCGAAGATAGCAAGAACTCAAACTCATCAATATATGGAAGGAAGAGATATTGTTCGTGAAACCACTTTTGATGCTTATAAGAAGAATCCAAAAGCTGGAAATGATAAAGTCTTTAAACTCGCAAATGTTGATATTTATCCGGCTCATAAGAAAGATGGACATCAATGGGCGATGGCAATTAATATGTCTTCATGTACTGGCTGTTCAGCTTGTATCGTTTCTTGTAACGCTGAAAATAACGTCCCCGTTGTAGGTAAAACTGAGATCGCAAGAAAAAGAGATATGCACTGGTTAAGACTAGATCGTTACTATAAGGGTGATGATAATGAGCCTGAAGTTGTTCATCAACCAATGCTTTGTCAGCATTGTGAAAACGCTCCATGTGAAAACGTTTGCCCTGTACTTGCAACCGTTCATTCTTCTGATGGTATAAATCAACAAATTTATAATAGGTGTGTGGGGACACGATACTGTGCCAACAACTGTCCATACAAAGTTCGACGTTTCAACTGGTTTAATTACGACCGAGGTGAAGAAGTTGAGCGTATGGTTCTCAATCCTGATATCTCTCAAAGAACGAGGGGGATTATGGAGAAATGTTCTTTCTGTATTCAAAGAATCCAAGATGGGAAGCTTAAAGCGAAAAGAGAAAGAAGAGAACTTCAAGACGGTGATATCAAGGTTGCTTGTCAACAGTCTTGTCCATCAAACGCTATCGTTTTTGGTGATATGATGAATCCAGAAACTGAAATCTCAAAGCAATTAGCAGATGAGAGAAAATATGTAGTGCTTGAAGAGCTTAATGTTCAGCCTAGAGTAAATTACTTAACAAAAATTAGGAATAAATAAGGAAATTGTATGTCGGATGTAGTTTCAGATCTAAGACACAAATTGGTTCCAGAAGATCGTACCTACAAGCAGATCTCAGAAGATATTCTAGATACGCTTGAAGAGGCGCCTTCTAAAGGATGGTTAATTGGATTTTCAATTTCAGCTCTCTTACTGACTATCGGTTTTCTTACCGTAGCCTATCAAGTAGGAACTGGAATCGGGACTTGGGGGCTTAATAAAACAATCGGTTGGTCTTGGGATATTACGAACTTTGTTTTTTGGGTTGGTATTGGTCACGCGGGAACTTTGATTTCGGCGGTTCTTTTGATTTTTAGACAGAAGTGGAGAACAGCGATTAACAGAGCTGCTGAAGCGATGACAATTTTCGCTGTTGCTTGTGCCGGAATTTTTCCTTTGATCCACGCCGGTAGGCCTTGGCTTTTATACTGGGTTTTTCCTTATCCAAATACACACGGATCTCTTTGGACTAACTTTAGATCTCCACTTCTTTGGGATGTTTTTGCGATTTCTACTTATTTAACTGTTTCACTTGTTTTTTGGTATATGGGTCTTTTGCCGGATCTTGCATCTGTAAGAGATAGAACGAAATCAAGTATCAGAAAGGTCATTTACGGACTTCTTTCTTTTGGATGGAATGGTTCTAATAGAACTTGGCACCATTGGGAAGTTATGTCGCTGGTACTTGCAGGTTTAGCTACACCTCTAGTTCTTTCTGTTCACACGATCGTTTCTATGGACTTTGCGACTTCTATCGTTCCTGGATGGCACACAACAATTTTTCCTCCTTACTTCGTTGCGGGAGCAATCTTTTCTGGTTTCGCGATGGTTTTAACTTTAATGATTGTGACGAGAAAAGTTCTTAATTGGGAGAACTATGTAACGATGGCGCATATCGATGCTATGTGTAAGGTTATTCTAGTCACGGGTATGATCGTTGGTCTTGCTTATGGGACTGAGTTTTTTATTGCTTGGTACTCAGGAAATGAATACGAAAGATACTGCTTTATTAACAGAGCAACAGGACCTTATTGGTGGGCTTATTGGTCAATGATTAGCTGTAACGTTATCTCTCCACAATTTTTCTGGTCTAAGAAAATGAGAAATAATCTTGTGGTGGTATTTGCACTCTCTATCGTTGTTAATATCGGAATGTGGTTTGAGAGGTTTGTTATTATCACAACCTCGCTACATAGAGATTTTCTACCTTCTAGTTGGTCGATGTATTCTCCAACTTGGGTTGAGATCTGGACTTTCATCGGGACATTTGGGTTGTTTTTTACCTTGTTCTTTATTTTTATCCGTGTTCTTCCGGGAATTGCGGTTGCGGAAGTGAAGTCTGTTTATAAATTTGCAAGGAATGATCACTAGGAACATATATGAAAAAAGATTTTGTAGTTGCAATTTTTGATGATGAAGAAAAGCTATTAAGCGGAGCTTTTAAGGCACGTGATAAGAATATGGAGATCTATGATGTTTATACTCCATTTCCTGTTCACGGCTTAGATGATGCTATGGGAATTAAAAGATCTTTTCTTCCCTATGTTACCTTTCTTGCGGGTGCTGCAGGCTTAACTCTGGCTGTTTCTTATCAAGTTTGGACCATGGCGATTGATTGGCCTATTAATGTTGGGGGGAAGCCATTTATCTCCTGGCCAGCATTTGTGCCTATCTCCTTTGAACTAACAGTATTATTTGCTGCTCATACGACGGTTGCTGCGTTCTTGGTCTATAACAAGCTTTTTCCAGGAAAGAACCCTGTCATCATGCATCCAGAACAAACTTGTAATAAATTTGTTGTAGCGATGGAAAAAGATAAGGTTTCTTTGGAGGACGCGAAAGCTCTTTTCAGTGAGCATGGTGCCTTAGAAGTAAAAATTCAAAACGTGGATATGAATCCATAGGAGTGATGATGAAGATTTTAATTTTAAGTCTTTTATTAGTGAGTTGTTCGGGTGGAAGAAATAGTACCGGTTACTCAATTATAAACGATATGATGCATTCACAGGGTCTTGAAGCCTTTGCACCTAGTAAGCATTTCGCCAACGGACAAGCAATGCAAGCTGCACCCGCTGGAACGATAGCAAGAGGATGGATGCCTGGTGAATTAAGCTCGGATGGATCCCTTGCCGTTATGAAAAGCCCAGTCTCAGGAAATATGGACTCTTATCAATGGCAACGAGGGAAAATACTATATGAAAAAAACTGTTCTCATTGCCATGGAGTTAAAGGTGGGGCTGATGGTCTTGTGGTAACAAAAGGTGGATTCCCAGCACCTCCTAAATTCTCCGCTAGAAGATGGAGAAAAAAAGATAAAGAGACAGGCGAGTATAGGAATCCAAGTGGACATGTTTATAAGATCATTACCGAAGGCTATGGAAATATGAAGTCGCATGCTCAGCAATTGTATCCTGCTGACAGATGGTTAGTGGCTGAATATGTACGTGAATTCCTTATGCGAGGTGGTTCAAATTATAAAAAAGATCTAAGTGCGGTAGTAGGAGAATAAGATGGAAGGCAATTTTGTATTTGAAGGAAAATTAAAACAAATATCAATCGTTCTCTCTCTCTTAGCAGTGATCGCTCTAGGTGTTTCGTTTGGTATGAATCATTATGTGGGCTGGGTAGACTACCTAGTCTTTGCTCTCTATTTCACTACCGTTTCTGTTTCGAGTATCTTCTTTCTTAGTCTCGCGGGAGTCCTACAGGCTAGTTGGCTTACGCCTTATAAGAGAATCCCAGAAGCTATGTCAGGTTTTCTTCCTTATGCTGCAGGATTGATGCTTATTAGTATTGCCGGTATGGGAGCTAATTACGAATGGACACATGCAGATATCGTTCAAAATGATCCTATCTTAAGTGCAAAAGTTGCTTGGTTAAATACTCCAAGGTTTGTGGGCACGATGGCATTCATTTTAATAGTGTGGAACCTAATTGCACTCAGACATAAGAAAGTCTCAGAGATGATGGATGGGTCTAATGGGGCAGAAGTAGCAAGAAAGAATATGGGCTTTTTTGCCGTTTCGATTTTGGTCTTTGCTCTTACCATTTCTTGTGCTGCTTTTGACTGGATCATGTCAGTTGAGCCTCATTGGTTTTCAACTATTTTTGGTGTTTATATTTTTGCTGGAACTTTTGTTAGTGGGATGGCCTTCATCACATTGACAGTTATCACACTAAAAGAGCAAGGTTATCTTAAGAATGTTAACGAGAACCATTTGCATGATCTCGGTAAATGGATGTTTGGAATGAGTGTTTTCTGGGCCTATATCTGGATATCTCAGTATCTTCTGATTTGGTATGCAAATGTCCCTGAAGAAACTGAATATTATGTGCTTAGACATCATCACTGGAACGGACTTTTCTTTTTCAATGTTGTGATTAACTTTGTTTTTCCGTTCTTTGTTCTTATGACTAGAAAAGCAAAGCGAAATGCTACAGTCTTGAAAACGGTTGCGGCCGTGCTTTTGGTAGGGCATTTTCTTGATATGTATATTATGGTTGCTCCTAAAATTTTTCATCACCACGATGTTCATCATGTTTCGGGCTTTGGGGTAGTACAAATTCTCCAATTATTGGGAGGTTTTGGATTTTTTATATTCATAGTTGGACGGGCACTTTCTAAGAGAAAGCTTGAAGTGACCAGTGACCCTACATATGCCGAAGGGGCACATTTACATCAATAATAGAATAGAAATATTAATGAGAGAGGGAGACCTTAGGGTCTCCTTTTTTTTATGAAGTTTTCAAACAAAATTTTAGAAAGAAAATTAGTCTATCCACAAATTCAATATAATTTGAAGCACGCCCTAACATATGAGCATCAATTCGATATCCTTAAAACAAAGCTAGATATTATATATCAGGTAGATTTTGAGAATCTCAAGATACACGGAATTAGAGGTGAAATCGAACCACCTTATCATAAAATTTTGGACGGTCTATTAGAACTTGTGGATGGTCAAAAAATTGGAAGTCTAAATAGAATCAGCTCAAAGGAATTAGATTATTTTTTTAGGGATGAGAAGTCTGTGCCAGCTGTTACTTTTTATAGTTCAGAATATTTGGATCTATTTGGGCTTATGTCTGGTCTCTACAAAAATATAACTGGTATACAAAGCAAAGCTCTTACACCTGACCTTGATTATTTTGACAGGTCTTTTTCTGAGCAAGTTGAGTTTTTCGAAGAGATTTTGGCCCAAGAGATTTATCCTTATCGAGAGTGGACAGAGTTTAATTTTGATTTAGATGATATCAAAGACTTAAAAATGTTTATCTTAGTAGATAGGGTCTTGAGTGAAAGTAAAAAAGATGAATTTCAGAAAATTCTAAAAAGATTTATACCAAAACTTTATGACATAGAACTTTTAATCGATCTTTAGAATAAGTCTGATGGAATCGTGTTGAGTTTTAGCACTTCCTATCGACTTTAAAAGCTTCTCTCGCTCCTGGTTTAGAAGTTCCCTGTGGTGGTTGGCAACACTTTCTGGAAGTCCTAAAGAGTCAATCCTAGCTATCTCTTGCCTAAATTTCTCATCGGCTTTCTCTAGCGCTGCTTCTTTATAGCGATTGACTCTAGGGTTAATTTTAGCTTTGGAAGTTTCCACTAGCTTTTTAAGTAGGTCTTGTGGAATTTGCTCAAGATTTATTTGGGAACCTATAGAAGTGCCAATTTGATCGAGAAACTTTTTGGGAAAATCTTTCGTTTTATCAGCTCCATTGAGGTCAATTAAAACTCTTATAGGAGTTAAGGGTAAGTATATTGCACTTTTATGTTTCATCTCGTCGACACACTCAAGGGTAAAAATAGATTCAAGCATAAGGGGAGATTTTATTTGATCAGTTTTCATGATTGTACAATTTCCAAGGGGGGTCTTTAGCATTAAATCTAAGGCTCCCTGAGCAATTGGGCTTTCCCAATTGAGAAGAGTTAAGTCATCTCTTGCCATGGCCTTATCTCGGCTTGTGGCAAAACTTATTCCTTCATTTGGAAGACCCGGGAAAGAGGGAATGTACATATTGTCTTGTGGGACGAAATAGACTGATTCAGAGTCGAGCTCTTCACAGTGGATTCCCACGTTTTCACCGATTTCTTGCATATAGGGTAGGACTGGATTTTGTTGTTCAAAGTCTTGGATACCCTTGAGAATATTTTGAGAAACCTCATGGTGGTAGGAGTTTTTCTCCACTAAATAATTTCGTCCTGCTCTAAGTTCATGCTCAAGCTCAGAGAAGCTGTTTTTTAAACTCTGCATAGCTGTTTGGTTCTTTTCTCTATTATAGGAATTTGAGATGAGGTCATTGATAGTATCTTTATGAGTCTGATGAAAAAGAGAAAGAGCGTCTGAGGTTCTATCAAATATCTTTAAAACTTCGCCATAATAGTCTTTTAAAGTTTCTTCAAAACTAGATTGAACAAAAGGGATAATTAATTGGATATCCTTTTTTTGACCAATACGATCGAGTCTTCCTATTCTTTGCTCTAATTGTTCAGGTACTTTTGGAAGATCAAAGAGAAAAAGATTATGGCAAAACTCAAAATTTCTCCCCTCAGACCCTATTTCTGTGCATAAGAGAAGCTGTGCTCCTTTCTCATCTGCAAAAAAAGCAGCCTGGCGATCGCGCTCTAATAAAGACTGATCTGAGTGAAAAACGGCGAGTTTTATATTACTTAATTCTTGAAGAGATCTTTGAATTTTAAGAATTAATGCTTTGGAGTGAGCTATGATGAGAATTTTTTCATCAGGATTTTCATTAAGAAAGACTAAAAGTTTTTCAAGTTTTGCATTGAACACTTTTGAGTCTGTGAGAGGAGCCTCAATATCTAAGGGAATATAATTCTTTTTTCGAGATTTAAAAAGGTCTTGATGAAGGGCTTTTCTCGTATTGCGAAAATAGGCCCTTCCAGAACCAAAATAGTCAATAAGTACTTGGGTCGCATCATCGATACTTTCTAGCGGCTCAGGTAGGCTTAATTTGTCGTTAATAGCTGCCAAGTTTTCATCTTTTATAAGCTGAGAAATTTCTTTTGCTTCTTTTTGCTGGCTTAAATATTTTTCATAATCATTATATTTATCAGAATCGAGAAATTTTAGCTGTTCAAACATTCTTTCTGGTCCTAATACTTCAGGAGTTGCTGATAAAAGAATTTTTGCCAAACAGTCTTTGGAAAGATCTGTGAGAAAGTCTAAATCCTCGGAGTAATTATTCTGGTGAGATTCATCAAAAATAAAGGCATCCCATTTATGTTCCTCTAACTGGGAAGCGATGAGATCTTTTTGCTCTTTAAGCTCTCTTAGTCCAATTATTACAAATCTTTGCATCTCCAAATCAATTTCTGGCTCCCAAATAGAAAAACTCAAAGAGAATTTTTTATAAAGCTCAACAAACCATTGATTCACTAAGCTTGAAGGAACGATAATAATTGCTCTTTCAATCAATTCTGATTTTATGAGCGAATTGAGGATTAGCCCAGACTCAATGGTCTTCCCAAGACCTACTTCATCACACAGCATGGCACGAACAGGGAGTGTTTTAAGAGCTTTTTGTGCTACATATAATTGGTGGTTGATGAGACGAATATTACAACCAATAAATCCCTTGTAAGGAAGTTCCTGATATTTACGCGCCAAGAGATAAGATTGATATCTTAAATCAAAGAATTGAGTGGGATCAAAATTCTTGGCATATAGGCGGTCTATACATGAGTTAAGTTCTATTTTTGCATTAAGCTGCATTTCTGGGATGACGCTTTCAGTCTCAGTAAGATAAAAAGTCACACCATTCATCTCTTCAATTTTCGAGACTGAGTGCTCTTCATGGTTTAAGTCTTTAAATTTATCGCCAGGTTTTAAGATAAAGCGCTTAAGGGGTGAATTCTTAGCGTTGTATATCCTCGCTTCATTGGCGAGGGGGAATTCCACTTTAATGGTTTTCCCCTCCAATGATGCAATAATTCCAAGACCTAGTTCGGGTTCCCCTTCACTATAATAACGCTGACCGATAACAAAATTTGACATACCCAAGGTATAAACTATTTTAGTCGCTTAAGCAGCAGTTTTATCTGCCTTTTGAAATTTATAACTTCTCAATGCTTTTCTGATTTTAGTTTGGTGCTCATGGTCGTCAAGCTTATAGAATTGTCCGTCAAATTTGATTACATTTTCTTGGATGATTGTTTTTATTTCCTGATGAAAATAATTATTAGAAAGAAGCTCTCCCAGTAACGCTAAGGTGGTGTAGGGGAGATTTTGACTTGCACCAGCAACCAGAGCTCTATTGGCAAAGTAAAATGATCCAATATTATCGAGATCGTTTTGCCAGTCCCTTCTCATCATCTTTTTAGACCATCTATTACTCTTTAAATACGCGTAGCGAGCTTGTTTTTTTACGTATTTCCACTGTTCTTTAGACCATACATCTGCAAAGTTTTGAAAGTTAAATTCAAATTTATTCATTAGCATCCTCCCGTGTGGGAAGCTCATCGTCACAACTTCAAATTTTTTAAGCTTAATTAACCTGAAACTTAATCTAAAATTTGATAAGGCCATAAGTTTTATTGTTAAGAATATTTGTTTATAATAGGGGAATGAAAAAAATCGATGAGTTATCACCTATAGAATATGAAGTGACTCAAAATAATGGAACAGAGTCACCTTTTAAAAATAAATATTGGGAATTTTTTGAGCCTGGAATTTATTTAGATATAATCTCAGGTGAGCCTCTTTTCAGCTCCACTCATAAATTCCCAAGCCCATGTGGTTGGCCATCATTTTTTAAGGCAATTGATTTTGATCATGTAGTGCTTAAAGATGATGATTCCCACGGTATGCGCAGAACTGAAGTTCGAAGTAAAAAAGCTGATTCCCATCTGGGGCACTTATTTAATGATGGCCCTGCCCCAACAGGCATTAGATATTGTATCAACTCAGCCGCATTAGAGTTTGTGCCAAAAGATGAAGTTCTTTCGAGGCAAGATCTAAAAAAATATCATCACCTTTTTCAAGATAATGATGAAAAGGTTGTATCCCATCGTGAGTTTGCAACTTTAGGTGCTGGTTGTTTTTGGGGCGTAGAAGCTATTTTGGCGAAAACAGAGGGTATTTTAAGTGCCACAAGTGGTTACGCAGGTGGAAGCACTGTGAATCCAAGTTACGAGGAAATATGTACCGGAAAGACCGGTCATGCAGAAGTGGTACAAGTGGAGTTTAATCCCGATATCATTAGTTATTCAGAGTTATTGCGATTATTTTTTAAATTGCATGATCCTACAACTCTGAATAGACAAGGTGTAGATCAAGGCACTCAATATCGTTCTGTTATTTATTTTCATGATGAGTCTCAAGCCGAAGTCGCAAACCTTATAAAAGAAGAGTTTTCTAAAAATGGTTTCTATCATGATCCCATTGTAACGGAGATCTCACCTTTTGAAACTTTTTATCCTGCAGAAGATTATCATCAAAAATATTATGAAAAAAAATACCAAGGGGGATTCGGCCCCATATGTCATTTCGTTCGCGGAGTATAAGGAGAATACAGATGAAAAAAATATTAATGTTTGTGGCCACAAAAGGATCTAATCTTGAATTGGCCCAAAGACTTGAAGATGTATTTAAAACTAAAGGCCAACAAGTTGATATGATCAATCTAGAGGAAGAGGATTTACCTCTCTACACAACGACGAAACACAAACAAGGTGTTCCTGAGAGAATTGCGGAGATTTCTAGAATGGCAAACGAAGCTTCTGGATTTGTTTTTGTAGGTCCTGAATACAACGGTAGTGCCCCTCCGGTTATGAATAATATCATGGCTTGGATTAGTGTCTCCGGTGGAAAAGATTGGAGAGCAGCATTTAACGGTAAGGTAGCGATGCTTGCTACTTCCTCAGGTGGTCCAGGAGCAAGATATCAATCTGCCATGACCCAACAATTAAACTATATTGGAGCTATTGTACTTCCTCGAATGGTTTTTGTTTTTGGTAAGAAGACTTATGATCAAGAAGAGGGAGAAGCCGTTGTTGACCAACTTTTAAGTTTAATTTAGATGAATATTGTCATCCTTGATGCGGGGACTTTAGGGGATTTTGATTTAGTAGGCCTCCCCCCAGAAACTCAAGTCTTTCAGGATACTTCTGAATCTCAAGTTGTAGAGAGATGTTTGAATGCTGAGGTCATCATCACTAATAAAGTGAAATTTACCAGTGATATCCTGGAAAGACTCCCTAAACTTAAAGCTTTTGTTATTTTAGCGACTGGAGTTGATAACTTAGACCTTAGAGCCTGCAAAGAACGAAATATAAAGGTTTTGAATGCCAAAGGGTATAGTACAGACTCGGTGATTTCTTTAACTTTCTCAATGGTTTTTTATTTTTTAATTGATCTACCTTATTATCAAAATTTTACGCAAAATAGGTCGTGGATAGAGCATAATTTTTTTAGTCATTATAAAAATTTTCACCAACTCTCATCCAGAGTTTGGACTATCATTGGTCTTGGTACTATTGGTGAGAAAGTGGCAAGGATAGCAAGTTCTTTTGGGTGTCAGGTTCAATATGTATCAACCAGTGGGAAAAACCACAGAGACGATTTCATCCAAGTAAGTTTAGATGAAGCTATGAGCTCGAGCGATATTATAACTATTCATGCGCCTTTAAATGAGCAAACTGAAAACCTGATAAGAAAATCTCATCTAGAGAGTTTAAAAGAAGATTGTATTTTTTTAAACCTAGGAAGGGGTGGGATCATAAATGAAGATGATCTTGCAAACTTTCTAGACAAGGATACGAATATTAAAATTGGTTTAGACGTTCTATCAAGTGAGCCGATGAAGAAGGACTCTTCTTTAGTGAGGCATTTAAATCATAAAAATTTTCTCATCACTCCCCATGTGGCTTGGGCGTCAAAAGAGTCAAGAGAAAACTTGTGGAAAATGACTTTAGAAAACATAAACAAGGTGTTAGAGGATAACTAACTCATTGTGTTAGCTTTTCTTGCTTAGCTAGAATTGCTTTAAATGCCTGATAGGACCGGTTTTATGCCTGAATTAAGCAAATTAGCCTTTGACATTTTTCCCAACTGAATGAACAATTTTAACAATGTTTTTATGACAAGGAGATAAACATGGCTAAGAAAACAGCGTCTAAAAAAGAAATGCTACTAGTTGGATCTAAAACAAAAGAAGCTCTTAAAGGAACTGGAAAAGAAACTTTTATGGTTTCTTCAGATGCTCTTGAAGGACTTAACGAGTACGTTTACTGGCTAGTTGAGCAAGCTCAAACAAGAGCAGCTGCTAATGGAAGAAAGACCATTAGAGCTCACGACATCCTAGCAAGATAGTCAATCTACTTTTAAAATATGGGTGCCTAACGGTGCCCGTATTTTATTTAAGAATTTAAAAACTTCAACATTAATACAATCACCACTCCAGTCACACTCACATACTCCCAAAGAATAAAAGTAGAGAAAGCGATCCGTTTATGAGATTTAAGATGATCAGTAATGGCTAGTCCATAGCTAGTAAAAATGAGCGGAAGAGAAATGACAGAACTTAATAGGTGAGTGGCCAGTATAGTGAGGTAGAGCGTCCGGTAAGAATTATTAGCGAATATAGTATGTCCTACACTCATATGATAAAAAATATAATTCACTAAGAATAAAGCCGAGAAAAGAAGTGCCATGTGAATCATAAAAATATGCTCTGAACGTCTTTTCTTTTTAATAAGATAGACTGCGCTAGCTAAGCTTACTGCGGATAAGAAATTCATAAGAGCATTTATCCATACTTGAAGATCTTTATCGTATATGGGTTCGAGCTTATAAGGATTAAAGTAGATAATAAAAATGAGAAAAATTTCCGCAGAAATCGCAATCAGTGAAGAAAGGGCGATGACTTTATTTTTAGACATTTATTACCTCAAGGAATTTATACAGCATACGTAAAGCTGCTATGAAAAGCAGACTTCTAAAGATGAGTTGAAAATTTTTTTCATTAACACGCTTAAGGATTTTGACACCGAGAAAGCTTCCTAGGATGGTCGAAAGCGCCATCCCAATGATTAAATAAATATGATCTTGGTAGCGAAAACTTAAACTTAAAAAAAGAGGTATTTTTAGAAAGTGGGTGGTCAATTGTTGCATAGCTTTTGTTGCTACGATTTCTTCTTTAGTTAAATCTGTTCGAAGAAAAAACACTGCCAGTAAAGGACCTGTGGCACCGATCAGAGCACTTTGAAGTCCGGCCACTACACCTAGTATAGACCATTGATAAGACTTAAGTCTTATTTCGGGTAATCGCTTTGGTTTGAATAAGGCCCAAAAAATGAGAAGTGAAATAAGTAAGTAGAGATAATGAGAATCTGAAATATTCTCTAAAATGAAATAGGCGATAACAAAGCCTAAGGGAGCTCCAAAAAGATATGGCCAGAAAAGATCAAGCCTTACATTTTGTCTTAAATACCAACAGCGTGAGCTATTGCTTACCATCTGAACCACACCGTGGATCGGCACGATAGATTTTATATCCAGAAAAAACGTCATCGCCGAGAGTAGCAGAACTCCACCAGCCATGCCCGCAACTCCGGAAACGATAGAAGTAAGAAGTGCGCAAATTATTAAGGCTAATAGCATAAGTTCATTTTACCTCTAAATACCTAAAATTAATAAGGTTTTATCCCTTGTAAAAACTTCGCACTAGTTTGTCGAAATATTTCGTTTAGCGTTATATACCCTTATGGATTTTCAAATAGCTAGGGCCTCCATTCATAACACCGTAGAAGTTCTTGATCTGTTCAGCGCTGCCTATACAGGGAATTATCCCGATCGAAGTTTTGCGGATTCTAAGAGTTATAAAGAAGCCTTAGATGATAAAGGCCGAAGGATTTATCTGGCCAAGCTTAATGATAAAACCATTGCAAGCCTGGTTTTTTACTATAACGAGGAACATAAACTAGCTAAAGCCTCAAGTGCTGTTGTTGATCCTGCCTTTAGAGGTCATGGAATTACTCAAGAGCTTATTAAGTATGGGTTGAATGACCTCAACGAGACGACAGCTGGTGTTGAGGTGGTCTACATAACCACGAGAACTGTTCATAAAGCCGCTCAAGTCTTAACTGCAAAGATGGGGTTTAGGCAATTGGGAATCTTTCCTAATGTTCATAAAACTAAAGACTATGAAACCCATGCTCTGGCAGCTATGTATCTTCCGGGTGCTCTCAATAAGAGATACTCAGACTTTGAACAGCACCCTGATATCTTTTCATTATTTAAAATCGTGCAAGAAAATATAGAGCTGCCTAATATGGATAAAGCAGAATTATGGCACCAAAAAAACTATACTGGTGCTGTACCATGCCTTGAGATTATTGATCATGCACCTATGCTCGTGAATAAACGGTATCAAACTCTCAAGGATGCGGCAGAGATAGATCTTGCATTTTTTCCCTTTCACAAGCCAAATCTTTGGATTACATCTCCCGAACAAAACATCGAAGTTTTTTGCTATGTGAACGAAGTGGATAAACATTGTGTGATTTTAGGTTGTAAGATAGATCGTGAGGTTTCGTTTACAAGTCTGTTCTTAACGGTTTCAAACCTTCTGAGAGATAGAGGTATTCGCTATATAGAACTAATCATTCGAGCTAATAGGATGAATATTCTCAATAAGGTTTTAAAAGCAAAGTTTATTCCTTGTGGCTATCTTCCCGCCTTTCAATACGAACATGGAAAGCGCTACGACTATGTCGTGTTTAGTCGTTCTTTTGAAATTTTAGACTTTAATAATTTAGAGCTTACCGGTGAAAATCAAAAATACCTAAGAAATTATATTGGACTTTGGGAGAGTAAGTTTCTCGGGGGATATTTTAAAAATGATTACCGATGAACTTTTAGCAGCGCCTGCCTTTGAAAGAGATGATAAATTATTTTTAGCTTCACTTAATGAGGCTATTGAGATTCATCGAGCAGGTTGTGAATATTTTAAATTTGTCTTAGAAAAAAATAATTTTAAGTCGCTTAAAAGTCTAAACGAAATCTCGAAATTGCCTTTTCTCATGGTTAATTTGTTCAAATATCACGAGATTATTACAGGTCGTCGGGAGGATATAGTACTGACTCTTGGAAGCTCAGGAACCTCTGGTCAACGCAGTCAAATATTTCTGGATGAAACCTCTCTTAAAAGAGTTAAAAGTCTCGCTTTTAATGTTTATAGAGATCTAGGTATCACTTCTCGTGAAGATTATAATTATCTTTGTTTTACTTATGATCCGAAATTTGCTCATGACGTAGGGACGGCTTTTACAGACGAGTTACTGACAAGTTTTACGGGAAAGGCAGAAGTCTACTATACCTTTGAATATGTAAATGGAGAGTTTGTTTTTAATGAAGAGAAAACAGTTCAAAAATTATTAGAATTCGAAAAATCAAATCTAAGTACGAGAATTTTAGGCTTCCCTGCCTTTTTGTATGAAATCATTGAAAAATATAATTTAGATATCAATTTAGGCAAGGACTCTTGGCTTCAAACTGGCGGTGGATGGAAAAATAAACAGGATAAGCAAATTGAAAAACAAGCTTTTAGACAAATGGTTTCACAAAGTTTAGGAATTCCAAAAGAAAATATTAGGGATCTATTTGGGATGGTAGAGCATGGAATTCCTTATGTTGATGATGCGAATGGGAGACTAAGGATTCCTAATTACTCTAGGGTTATCATTAGAGATCCTCATACATTGGATGTTTTGCCCTATGGTGAAGTCGGATTAATTCAATTTGTCTCTACCTATTTAACTTCTTTTCCTTCTCTTTCTCTTTTGACTACTGATTGGGGGGCCGTCCATCAGGA
>CEQY01201724.1_pt1 | contig 22995 bp, 24 predicted proteins | sample 361391 | NCBI WGS metagenome assembly CEQY01 (sample SAMEA2621075, study PRJEB7988) | marine metagenome | isolation source: saline water (ENVO:00002010), including | reverse complement strand
TACAAGGTAGATGTCGGCGGTTCGATCCCGTCAACGCCCACCACTTTCAACCATCCCAATTATTTCGACAGATATCACAGTTTGCGGTGACGCATTCGAGGAGAAAATGTGCGGTGTACATTTTCGACGAAGAACAGGTTTTCCGCATTACGTTGGTCTTTCTCAGGAGAAGCATGGGAAGATTTGATGAAAAGTTAACCTGTTTAAGAGAGAAGGGCCGCAGATACCCCGTCAACGACAATTCCTTTATATTACCTGAGACTATTTTTAGAAATGAACTCATCAATTTTTTCAGCTGTAATCTTTTTAGAAATATCCTCAATCGTGACCTTAGAAAGCCCTTTTCGGAGTAATGGGAGAGCCTCTTCAAGAAATTCATCCATAACGTCTGCCATCGAGTTCATTATTAAACAATGCTCATCGGGGTCAAGTTTAAGCGGCGAGGGGAGAAGACTTTCATCCAAAAGATCAAATATTTCTAGGAAACTTATTTTACTAGGATCTCTTAAAACGATCCAACCTCCTCCATGCCCTTTTTCAGAATCAACAATTCCCGCTTTTTTAAATTCTCCTAAAATTCTTCGGATAATTACAGGGTTGGTTTGCTGGCAAGATCCAAGCTCTTCTGAAGTGACGGGACGGTTCATTTTTATGAGATGAACCAATGCATGAAGCGCCACTGAGACTTTACTATTTTTTTTCATGTAATAATTATAGTTGCTAAATATTAAAAGTCATGTAACTATTATTATTACGTAATGGAGGAGCTTTTGAAACTGATTGTCTTATTCACTTTAATGCTGGGATGCCAGCTAAGTTCATCTATAAAAAAAGGAAATATGATCGTGAAAAATAAAAAATATGATGTTTTAGTTATTGGTGGGAGTCATGCTGGATTAAGTGCCGCAATGGCCTTGGGGAGGCTAAGACGAAGTACCCTGGTCGTTGATGCTGGGAAACCAAGGAACCAGGCTTCTGAACATGCTAATAATCTAATCGGAATGGATGGAATCCATCCTGATATTTGGAGAGATAAAGCCCGGGCAGATCTTAAAAAATACAAAACGATTGAGATAGTTTCTGGAAAAGTTATTGATGTACAAAAAATAGGTGATAGCTTTAAAGCTCAGCTGGAAAATGGCCAAGAAGTTCAAGTCCGAAAACTTATTCTTGCTTATGGTATAAAAAATAAACTTCCTGATATTGAGGGAATTTGGGAGCACTGGGGAAAATCAGTTTTTCATTGTCCTTATTGTCATGGATTTGAGTTTAGAGACCAGCGTATCGGGATGGTAATAGGTGCTAATTTTGCTGAACATATGGTTCCTATGATGATCAATATTTCAAAAGATCTTGTTCTTTTCACTGAAGATGCTGATACCTTGTCTAATGAATTTAGAGATAATTTAAAGCGAAATAAAATTAAGCTTATAACAACTAAAATTAGTTCACTCGAGTCAGAAGAATCAGAGCTTAAATATATTGTACTAGAGAACGGTGAAAAGATTCCTGTTAAGGGAATCATCGTTGGCCCTATTATGCCTCTTGAAATGAATGCTAATTTTGCTGATGAATTGAACCTTGAAAAAGATGAAATGGGTTTTATCAAAGCTGATATGTTGGGAGAAACAAGTATGCAAGGAGTGTTTGCTGCAGGGGATATTATGACTATGCAGCACTCAGTTTTAGGAGCAGCAGCCACAGGACAGATGGCCGGAGCAGGAGTGGTTGGGCAGCTCTCTCAAGAGGAATTTAATTAAATAGGAAGGTTCACAATATAAAAATTATCTCTCCTGCATCGTAATGAGAACTCCGAGTGAAGATATTTTCTTGAGACTTTATAACGGTTTTCCAAGTATGGGTCCCAAGTTACTGTCTATTAGGCGAGGTAGAGATCCTATTGAGTTAAAAAATTGGTAGAAAAGACTGAAAGCATATAATTTTTTCAAAATTAATTTATGATTTTTACAAAACCCTTTGAGCTTTAATATCTAGTATAGTTTAATGGATTTAATAAATGGAGACACACTTGAAACATATAATCTTAATGTTTGTTTTGGCTTTTACATCTCAAGTATTTGCTGAGCAAAACTCGATTCGCAATATCTATACACCTCAAAATCAAATGTATTTTTACAATGATGTCATGAGTTTTAGCTTGGTTTTTGATCAAGATGTGGTGGTTAGTGGACAGCCTACAATGACATTGAATTTAGATTCTGGAAGAGTCGAGGCTGAGTACTCAAGTGGCTCTGGGACTAAGACAATTACTTTAAAGTATCAAATTGAGGCCGGTGATTTTGATCATGATGGAATCAATATTTTAAGCCAGGTAAATACGAGCTGGGGCGATATTAAGTCTTTAGATGGCTCTAGTGTTGACTTAAACCTCACCCCTGCTCTGAGAAATGTAAATTTAAAAAGCATCCTGGTTAGAGGATACTAAGTCTTAAAACAATAAAAATTTTACCGACTTAGTTTACTGTTCACCAATCTGTGCCTAATTTAACTCCACCAAGGACGCACAAGGGGAAATAATGAGATTTATTGTTAAAGGTCTACTCACATTAGGAGTAGTGGGTAGTTTATTGAGTTGTGGAAGTTCGACTTCAGGTACAAGTTCGAAGCGTCCTGATCGAGACAGAGCCGCAGGAAATAGAGCGGAGTCTTTAGAGAGCTTTTCCGAGAGTGATGTTTACTGTGCGGTTCCGGGAAAAGAATGTCCCAATAATGTTGCTAAACTTACCATGAGATGGAAAGAAGAGGGAGAGTACAGAATTGGATTTTGCTCTGGAACTCTTGTCGGCCCAGATCTCATTATAACCAATCGTCACTGTATTCCACCAGGGTTTCAAAGAAATGGAGCCGACTGTAAAGATGCTATTGTTGCCTTATTTCCAAAAACCAAAACAGGGGAGAGAGAAAAACTGGATTGTTTAAATGTGGTTCAAGTTTTTCCTGATGAAGCTGACCAACCAGATATGGCCGTAATAAAAGTTGAGAGAACTAAATTTAGAAGAGACCCTCTCACGCTTGTTAAAAACTCTTTAAGTCATGGTGATCAATTAACCGCTTATACCATGGATCCAGGTTCAGGAGTTTATGGCTCTATTAGAAAAAAGACATGTAAAGTCTCTCAAGATGATATCTATTATTTTAACCAAGATAGCTTTGCAGGAAATATGGTGATCTCTGGTGATAATTGTAATGTCATTGGTGGAAACTCTGGATCAAGTATTAGAAATGAAAATGGTGAGATCGTAGGACTTATCCATAGCCGTCTAGATACCTCTACTCTTCGTCAGATTTTCACTTCAATTAGCATTAAAACTGAGTTCCTAGACTATGCTGGGGTGATGGTTAATATGGGATGTATGGCCAGTATTTATCAAGCTGCTCCCAAGACATGTGAAATCTATCAACAGACTAAAGAAGGTTTAAAAAACTATCTCGATCAAAAAGTTATCGATAATGGTGTTATAGGAATAGATGAGAGTACTATAAGTTTCAAAGTAAAAAGTGATCTTGGAGTGGAAATGAAGCAAAGTGAAACAACAGTCAGTTTCTATTCATTTTTAGACAAGGTTCGTAGAGACTTGACCAAACTTTATTTCGGAGAGCAAAAGCATCTTGTAAATTCAATTGAAGACTTTGAGAATTAAGAATTATTGCGCGAAAGCCCTTTGGCCAAATCTTAAAGGAATACAATTATAAGATGTAACACCCTCTGAGTTATAAACAAAGAGGCTCGTTTCTCCTGATAGAACCAGATACTGAGTCGTATCGCTAGGATTTACAGCAGTCAGTGAAGCTTCATCAGATTCACCAATAATATAAAGAACTGATTGTTTGTATTCGCCCGAAGGGTATTTTTCCTTATCCGCAAAATAAGCTTCATGGCTCCAGTCTATTTCAGGTATCTGGGGAAATTCATTTCCAAGCATAAGATATTTTTTGGTTTCAGGACTTTGAGATTGATGACATTCAAATTGAGGGGAGTGGGTTTCTTGGGCAAATGCGCTAGTAGTCGAGATTAAAACAAGTAAACCAATCAATTTTTTCATCAATATTATCCTTTGATTTAACTTATCATTTATTGCGCGATGCGCAATAAGGACAGAGGAATATTGTAATAATTTCAGAGTTTTAAGGTTACGAAAGACCAATGATTCTAATCTCTTCTGACTTTATTACTAGGTTTTTACATTTGTTAGGCCTGACCATCGGAAATATTTGATAGACTGTTTTTAGGCTTCATTCAAGATAGAATGAAGAATAGACGGAATTTGAAAAAATGGATTTTTAACATGCAAAAGCTCTGGTTAGGATTACTTTGCTCATTAGTGCTCGCAGGATGCGGCGATCTTTTTATGAAAGACGATTCAAGTAGTGGGGTTGAACTAGATCAATTTGCTACTTGTGAACTTGATATTGATGCTTTTAGCCGAATTCTTGAACAAAATATTAAAGGTGATATTGAGTGCTTAAGAGATCAACTCGATCTTTTCATGGATATAGTTAGAACTGACAGACCAGGGTTTATTTCCAAAAAAGTTTTAAAAGAATTTCTTGTCAATGGACCGGTTGAAGTAGAACCGGACGTTGTTGATGTTGTAGATAATATTTTTGATTTAAGTTTTCTTATTTTAGGAACGGATCGAGATTTCATTCAAAGAGCAGAAGTTTATAAACTGATCGATTTTTTGATTTATTTTAATGAGCATATTTGGAGATCCTATAAATTCTTTGTTTCTGAAGATGAAATAAATTACGCCAGACAAATTAGAGAGAGACAGATTATCTTTGATGAATTTGCACTCATCGCAGGAAAATTGCGTGAAATCTATAAACCACAAAGATCAGCTGTAGACGTTATTGATACGGAAAAGTTTATCTATAACTTCTTTAAGACTGACCCCGAAGGATTAGAACGGGTAAAAAGTCTTATGTTCTTAAAGCGAGTCTTTTTAGGTGGTCAAGTTTGGGAACTCGATCACGTCGAACTTAAAAGAGCTTTTGAAATTCTGCCGTATCTTGCTCAAGTCGCATTTGATTTTGTTAAGATTCAAAACTACGCTTTTGAACAGCAACAAGAAACATTGATTAGAGTTTTTGTTAAAGATATAGAAATCATTCAAGATACGATCTTTTTTGAGCCGGACTCCTTTGAGTCAGTCTTTACCGTTTATGACATTATCAATGTGGTGAAAACCATGATGCCTGATCTGGATGAGACTCTAGATGTTGCTAAATACCCAAGAGAGCTTATGAAGATCAAAGAGATTTTCTTGGGCTCAGGGGGAGAGTTCTTTTCTTCTAAAGAATTGGTTGAGTTTCTCGATATCGGAAATAGCATCTTAGATGAGTCTATTACCTTCTATAGAATATACACCTATTATCAAAGAGAGTTGGATGATACAAAGCCCATCTCTCACGACTTTTCAGACTTTCCAGTCAATAACTCTCGGCAATTGAGCTATAGAGATAATTTTGCCAGAATTGTGAGCAATTACAAATTTGTAAAGGGCTCAAATATATCTCCTTTTTTTACTCACGAGTGGCATCGTAATCCTAACGCCTATTTTGAAATTGGTGCTTTGGAAAGATTGGTGGGTATGATTTTTGATTATTATGGAAGCAATAATCCAAGTGCCCGCGGTGGCTATGATATGACGTTAGATGAAACCGTTGAGCTTATCCGAGATTTCAAATGGCTTCTTCGAGATTTCGGAATCATTGTTATTGGGAAAAAAGGCGGAAGGGAAATTCAAGGTACAGCTGAGAATTTCGTGTTGATGTCGACTCTTTTTCAATATCAATCAGATGGTTGTGGAGACAATGTCTGTATGGAAGTTCCAGAAGCCTTAGAGTTTCTCTTGGGTCTTCTTACGGCTTTAGAGATCAAAGATTTCTTTACCGATACCATGATGGAAGTCTGTGCTGCGGATTTAGACCAATATGATCGAATCGCACCGACTTGTTTTAGAAATAATTTTGTTAAAGTTCTTGAGACTCCAATTCCGAATGATGATCAAAACAGAGCGATTAAAGATTATATGCCTTTATTATATGCTTCGATTCAGGACTTGGTTCAGGATTTAAGCCCGGGTGAGCCACTGGTTAATTCACCTGGATATTACAAATTTATTACTGAGACGGAAGCTTTTACGAGAAGCTGTAGCTATTATGATGATGCTGAAACAGATGAAGTTTATTTGAAAAGTAATGATGCTTTTGCGGTATTTGCAGGTCTTCTCAATATCGAATCAACTGTACTTCGTTTTGACGTGAACAATAATAATAAATTAGATGCTCCAAGAAATGGCCATAATGAAGTCATGGCAGCCTATTATGAAGTCTATCAAGGGGCCATAAAGGGTCTTATTGCACCAAATGGTGGCTTTCTAGAGAAGCTTGCTAAGCCTGTATATAAATATCTTGTTGCAAAAGGAGAGGTTCCTGATACCGGAAGCTTTGGAAGCATTTGGAACTTTGTGAAGTTTATTCTTCCTTGGAATAATCAACGCTCTGATGCTTCGAGAACTACGCTTGCGACGGTTTTAAAGACTATCGGAGAGCAGAGTGAAACAAGCGCAGAATTTCCTTTTAAGTGTGAAGAATGTCTCAGAGATCCAACAGTGGTTTGTGAACCAGAAGATGATCAATGGGAACCTCGAGTTGAGCCTGTGACCTATTAATAATTGCTTGAAATGAAAATTTATTGATAACTAAAAGAGGGCGATGAATCATCGCTCTTTTTTATGTCTGTAAGTGCTTCGTCGAAATAGACTTGCAGACTTGCTGGGATTTGAAGGGCCCTGTATTTCTTTCCATTGGTCAATCGAATCCAGTAGCCATCTAGGACATCTCGACTTTCTGTAGTCATCTTAATGGGCTTAATAGAAACGATTTGATCGCCATTGATAAGCATCATATGCTTTTCATAATTTCTTTGCGCCTCATTATAGGTCAATATGGTGAACCGATGAAAATTCATGAGGTTAATGTAGCTTAGTTTGTAAGTGAGAGTTAAGTGGTTTGAAAATTTTTCAGGCTGCCTTTAACAGCCTGAAATTTATAAGTTCAATAGAGGTTTAGTAACCCATTTCTTCAGCAACTTTAATGACAATTCCTCCTATTCCATAGGGCACAGAATAGGGTCTATCAGCATTATAATTAAAGTCATGGCCAAAACCCATTTTATGTACCCATTCGTGGGCCAGATTAGCGGCTACGTCAGTGGGAGTCCATGAATTTCGACGGTAGTATTTTTTATGAATCCAAATTCTCATGGTATCAGGGTAGGTATAGCCTTTCACCTTGCTAAAGGGATTCCAGCTTCTATAGAGAGTTAAATCAAAATTCATGGTGTGATCTTGATCTGGCATGAGTACCTCAGCACCAGTCATGAGATGAGCGTATATTTCCTCGTTAGAAAGACCGTTATTATCGTTGAAGGTTCTCTCCCCCCTCCATTTGAATCCATACACAAGTTCTCTAAATCGCTTAGAATTCATCACCTGTTTTAAGATCTCTACTCCTGTTTCTAATTTCGCCTGGTCTGAGCGCCTGGAGAAATTCCTGGTGTGAATATTGGCATCCAAATAGGGGAATTCTTGTTCCATATGGTGATGATCAATTTTGGATTGATCAAATTCATAATGGGTGAAAACTTGATGTTGACTTGCATTGGCTTGGTAGGCCAGTAGACCCAACAGGGTACCGACGATGAAATTCCTTTTCATAGACACTTCCTTGTTTTTCGTTTATTACCAAATCGGAGATGCCTGAAATGAACTTAAAATGGGATAGCCAGCTGGAAGAATTTACCCAATATGGTGGGAGTTCTCTTGAGAGAAGAAAGGAAATTCTATCAGCAATGAGGGATCAATTTTCTCAAGGAAAGAACTGCAAAGCTTGTCAGGGGTTTTGTTGCACTTCCTTTTATAACTCAATGCAGGTCACAATTCTTGAAGCTTTCGATTTATTTTTCTACCTAATTAAAGAGAATAGAATGACTCAGGATTTAGTTGAGAACTTGAAGTCGAATGTAAAAAAATATCGGTTAGATTATTTTCTTAATACCGGGCGTAACTCAAGTTTTAGACGCAGTTATACTTGTCCATTTTTTGTTTCGGGAAGTAAAGGCTGTACTATTGACCCTGAATTTAAACCCTATGGCTGCCTCGCTTTTAATCCTTTAAAAGAAAACGTTAACTCTGAAGGACATTGCACATCAAATATTGCTCTTCTTGAACGTCGCGAAAATTTGGAAGACGATAAACTCAATTTAAAATTACAAGCATTGTTGAAATTGAATTGGGAAAAAGAAAGTATTCCAGTCGCCCTTTTAAACTTGATTGAATTATTTGAGTATAAAACTTAGAATACATAGTTCCGTCATCTTTTGTTTCACTATATAATGTTGGGTAAATATCAATCACAAGGAGAGTGAGATGACAAAAGCCGTTCGTGCTCAAGCAATGTTAAACGCTTTTAAAATTCCTACAAGAGAATTCAATGTGCCTAAAGATGTCAATGGCAATCCTCTTAGGGTTAGTGAGTATTATGGAGAAAACGTTTTTGACTATCAAAAATCAGAAATACTTACAAAGCAAGATAAGCAAGATATTGCAGATGTTCTAGACAATAAAAAAGATCTTACTAAAGAGATGGCAGAGAAATTTGCTAATGCTGTTTTGAACTGGGCCACTAGTAAAGGAGCGACTCACTTTACTCACTGGTTCCAACCTTTAACGGGATCAACAGCTGAAAAGCATGATGCCTTCTTATCAATTGAAAATGGGAAGCCGATTGAAAAATTGTCTGCCTCTCAATTAATTCAAGGTGAGCCAGATGCTTCTTCTTTTCCTCACGGTGGATCTAGATCTACATTTGAAGCGAGAGGATACACTTCATGGGACTTTACTTCACCCATTTTCCTACGCTCTCATGAGAATGGAAAAACTCTAACGATTCCTACAGCATTCGTATCCTACACAGGAGACGCGCTAGATACTAAGACCCCCATGCTTCGCTCTTGTAGTCAGCTCTCAAAAGCTGCAACGAAGTTTTTAAATATCACTGGTGGTTCAAAAAGGGCCGATGACGAGTTTAAGAGTGTCGATGTTAGTTGTGGTTGTGAGCAAGAGTATTTCTTAATAGATAAAGCCCTTTATTTTGAAAGACCTGATCTTGTCATGGGGGGAAGAACTCTTTTTGGAGCTTCAACTTCTAGAAACCAGCAATTAGAAGATCATTATTTTGGGACAATTCCTGAAAGAGTGATGGCATTCATGCAAGAAGTAGAAGTGGAATTATACCGATTAGGTATCCCTGCTAAAACAAGACATAATGAAGTTGCACCTGGGCAATTTGAATTAGCTCCTATTTTTGATAAAGCTAACGTCGCCGTAGATCAAAACCAAATGATCATGTCTGTCCTTCAAAGTGTAGCAACGAAACATGAGATGGTTTGTCTCTTACATGAAAAGCCTTTTGGGGGAATTAATGGTTCAGGAAAGCACCTTAATTGGTCTATAACGAATCCAAAGGCTGGAAACTTACTGGATCCAAGTGATACTCCTCATACGAATTATAGATTCTTAGCTGTTGTTTCGATTATTCTTGAGGCTCTCAATAAATACGGTGGGCATTTAAGAACAGCGATAGCTTCTCACTCTAATGATCATAGGCTTGGTGCTAACGAAGCTCCTCCAAGTATTATTTCTGCTTTCTTGGGTGATACGCTCACTAAGATTTTAGATGCTTATGGTGCGGGAGAAAAGTACACTGAAGAAAATCCAGGCTTCCTAGATCTAGGAGCTGAGCAATTGGCAAGACTGGTTCGAGACAATACTGATAGAAACCGAACTTCACCTTTCGCATTTACGGGAAATAAATTTGAGTTTAGAGCTGTTGGTTCTTCTCAAAACGTTGGGATTCCTTTGACTGTTCTTAATGCAGCCGTCACAGATGTTTTCAACGATGTAAATGAAAGACTTGAAAAAGATATCGCTGGTGGGATGTCAGTAGATGATGCTCTTATTGCAGTTACAAAAGATCTTTATAATGGAGCTAAGCATGTGGTTTTCAATGGAGATGGATATTCTCAAGAGTGGCAAGATGAAGCTGCTAAAAGAGGGCTTCCGAATCTAAAAACTTCAGCTGATGCACTAAAATTGATCGCAGACTCTGATGCTAATAATTTTCTTGTAAAGCTTGGAGTTTATACTCCAACAGAATTAAAGACTCGTTATAATGTTCGAGTTGAGCGCTACTGCAAGCATAGAGAAATCGAATTTAAAACGTTGGTGAATATGATTCATAAGGATATTATTCCAGCTACGATTCAATATAAGGCAATGCTCGCTTCAGCTATCGACGATCAAAAAGATTGTAAGATTGATCCAAAGGTTGATACCGCAGTTCTTAATGGTATTAACGATAAGTTGAATGAGCTTTTCGACAAAACTTCTAAGCTAAATAAAGGTTTAGAAAATCTGGGTGAAGATATAGCGGATGCTGAAAAAATTGCAAATGAGCTTCTTCCTTTAAGTGAAGAAATTGCCGAGGTTATCGGATATCTCGAAGAGAACGTGTCCGAGGACTTATGGCCACTTCCGACTTATTATGACCTTTTATTTGTTAAGTAGATCATAATTTAAATAAATTTAGAGGGCCGAGGCTAAAGCTTCGGCCTTTTTTTTTAGAAAATTTTACAAATTAAATTGTCAAAGTATAACTAACTCCCTAAATTCAGGCTTAGCATGATTGGGGGATTAATGAAAATTGTCATTTTATTTGCACTAGTGTTTAGTGCTCTGAATTCTTTTGCCGAGACTATACTTACTGATGTTGTTGAAGTTGAAAAAATCAACTCGGAATACGTTTTATTTGCAAGCGATGGTCAGATATATAGACTGAATGCAGATAAAGATATCGAGGATGCTATAAGAGCTAAAGAGCTTGGTTTTATGGTTGAAATTCAACTCGATGAAACATTAGATACTTCCGAGATACTAGGTCATAGAAATAATATTTTAGGTATAAGTCTAAGTTCAAAAGAGTCAATGAATTCATTTTATGACTCTAATCCTTCTCACCAAAAAAACTATTCGCCGGCAGATTTGATAAGTTCTTATATCAGCGATTTTGATTCTGAATATCAAGTGAATTCCTTATTTCAAAGTCTAAATGGAAATATGAGAAGAAAGTCACAGTGTTATAATCGGGCCCATGTTTGGTCTTGGGAGCTTTACCGAATATCTCGCTCAGCTGGGAGAATTCAAACAGGTAAGATGTGGCTCTTTTTCACACGAAAGTATATACGTGAATATGATTATAAGTGGTGGTTTCATATTGCGCCTTATTTAACTGTTCAAGGTCAAGCCAGGGTCATTGATAGAACTTTCACTAATGGACCTTTGGATGAGCGCTCTTGGACAAATATATTTATGCAAAACAACGCAGCATGTCCAAGTGTGTCTCGCTACACCGACTATGAAAATAATCAAAATGCAGCTTATTGCTATACGATCAAAACCAGTGTCTATTATTGGCAACCATGGCAAATTGAAGGCTTAGAGAAGAATGGGCAGGTAAGAGATCAATGGCAGTCCTATGAGGTTAAAAAAGCCTATAAGAATGCTTTTGGCTGGAGGGCCAGGGTTCCGGAGCTGGATTAACCAGCTTGATTAGGCCATAATCTGGCTATGAAAAAGCTCGTTCTCAGTTTAAGTTTTTGTGTTTTCTTTTATTCTTGTGGCGAAGTTGCCAGTGGTGATGGTACCGGTTCTGATGGGGTCGCTACCTTAGAGCATAGGATTTTTGCTTCCTCTTCAACCCATAATGGAAACTTAGGGGGAGCCAGTGGTGCAGATACGATCTGCCAGAACTTGGCTACAGCAGCAGGACTTTCTCGTAGTTATGAGGCCTTGGTTAGTACCGACAGTGAAGACGCGGATGATAAGCTTAGCTTTTCTGGGGCGATATATATTGTTGATAGTAGTGATGAGAAGACTCTTGTAGCTGGATCGGGAAGTGAGCTCTGGGGGACAGACTCAGCTAATCTTACAGCTCGAATCAACGTTGACGAAGACGGTAATACTATTAGCACAACTAATAATACCTGGACTGGAACGAATTCAGACGGCGGAAATCAGGTTGGAAGAAATTGTTCAAATTGGTCTAGTAGCTCTATTTCCGACGATGGCTTTTATGGAAATACAGATTCGTTCTCTGCTACTTGGGTTGAAAATAATTTTGAAGATTGTGCTAATACAAATCGAATCTATTGCGTGAGCCAGTAAAAAAAATTATTTTTTCAAAAAAAAACTTTTCAAAATTAATCGTATGCGTTAGAACTCTCAAGCTTTTAGATAAGAGGCCCTTGCGGGAAGTCTGAACTGGATTTGTATGAGAGCAAGTCTACAAGAATCGGCTTTTTTCGAAGGTCTTAAATGGTTTTATTAGGGGACGATCAATGATCGTCCCTTTTATTTTTAAGCAATGGGTTGATAATTTTCAGTGACTTTGGCATACGCCGTATCTCGAAGCCAAGCGGTATCAGCCTCTGGTGCTGGTTCAATATTGTCAGAAAATTTAATCGAAACTCTAATTTCTTTTTGCTGGCATAATTTCCAAAGATGAGAAGCAAAATCCATGTCTCCATACCAGCAAACAAAATCTCTATTCGTTTTATCTACTTTTTCTCCGTTGATTTGGGTGTAGTTAATAGTAATAGGTGTTATTGCCGCTCCCGTATTAACCGAGGCTTGAAATAAAGAGCGTTTAAAATTCAAAACACCTTCACCGTTAGTACTTGTTGCCTCTGGAAAAACGACGACATTAAGTCCTGATTTGAGAGCATCTTCGATATCTTTAATTTCATTTTTGATTTTACTTTTATTTCTTCTTTCAACGAAAAGACATCCGGCGAGGATGACGATTTGACCTAGTACGGGAGTATTTTTCATCTCAACACTAGTGACAAAGGAGCTTGGAACAAGGGAGCTCATAACCATAATATCCATATAAGAGAGATGATTACTGACTAATAATTTGTGGGTATAGGCTTTTTCTTTGAGTTCAGCATCCACCTTAACGTTCACAATCCAAAGTACGATATTGGAATATATCGAAACAATCTTATTGAGAACCTTGCGCGTTTTTTGAGGATACTTTTTAAAGAAAAAAAGCCCAGGCCAGGTGATAAAAAAATAACTCGTAATCACCGATATTATAGTGATAAATTTAATAAATCCCATTTGTAAGACGGCCCTTAATTAGCAGCTAGCTTATCGCCGAATATACTTACTTGGCTTTTAAATTTCCTCTTACTATTACGAAGAAGATATTTTGGAAGACTTAAAAGAGAGATCTTTCCAATTTGTAGGACTTCATCTCCACGCTCAAAGTTTAAAATACCTTTATAGTAATTCGTGATGTCTCGATTACGGTGGTAATACTTCGTATCAGCTTCACTTTTCTCAAAGACAGAATCGGAAACACTTCCTTCAAATACAAATGTTTCAGAATTAAATTTCGCATCATAATTAATAGCAATCGCTGAACGATGAGATTTTGAAATCCCTTGTGCAATTTTTAAATGAGTCGGACTCGGAGCTTTTTTACCAAACGGAGAAGGGTATATATCTTCAAAATAAAGCGCTACATTTCCAAGACTTGAAAGAACGCAAGCGCAGTTTGTGATCCAAACTCCATTAATCGGGGACTCCATAAGAAGATATTTTACTAAAAGTTTATTCATTAGTTTATGCGTAAGTTTTTTTCCTCGAGCGATAGGATCAACACAAGTAAGACCAAGGTGAAGGGCCGTGCCTATAGATTCGATATCAAGAACAAGTGAAGAGCAAAATCCAACTAATTTCCCTTCAGCATTTCTAGCGGTACAAATAATAGCTCTTTGAAATTCATCACGTTTTCCCGTCAGAACTTGATAGTAAGGGATATCATCAAAACACTTGGAGCTGACATCTCTTAGCTCTTCTGTTAATTTAGCTAGCTCATCTTTGCTAAGGTAAATACCTGGATAAACTAAAACGTCGTACTTAATTGCGCTCATAAAGTCTCCTTGTGTCCCCTTTAGTATAGTCCCCAAATCTGTTTTTCGTATGTTAAAGTCCTATAAAGTTTTGTCAGGACCGCGTTAAGAAACGGTCACAGGGATAAACTGAAATTCTCCTGCCACATGAAGAAAGCGTTTATCAGTACTTATAAGTTTAATTCCGTATGTATTTGGCTTGGCCGACTCAGAAATATACAGATCTACCTCTGAACCTAAATAAACCGGCTTTATAAAACGCACATCGATCTCAGAGATCTCAAAACCCTGTGCTCTAAGCTTTTCAAAAACAATGGCAAAAAGACCAAACCCATGCATAATTGAGCCTCTAAGACCCATAAGCTTGGCTACGGCTTTACTCAAATGAATAGGGTTAACATCTCCTGATAGATAGGCATAACTTTTAGCATCTTCTTTGGCGATAACCAGTCTCTCAACCAAACTTAACTCATCAGTCTTGATGGGTTGATGTGTTCCCTTCTTTTTTAAAGCTGATTTAGTATCCTTTAAAATCACAGCATAGATCTCAGAAATCAAAGCCTGTGAGTCAAGATGGGTACCAGTTGTCAGTCTTTGGCTTACTCTATATTTGGAATCCATATTCTGAATTTGATAGATCTCTGCTTTCGAGGTGAGACCTGAATTTCTTTTTAGTGGGGAGTTGATTATCATCTTTACCCCTTGATTGAGAACTTTATGTAGGGGAAGATTTAGTGATTTTCCAAGTTCATATAGTTGGGGGTAGGTCCAAAGGGGAAATAGATGCGGAGCAATTTCACCTTCGTAATAAGATTCACAGTCGAGCCATTTGTGATAACGATCCACAAGTTTTGGATTGGGAATCACATTACTATATTCACTTTTTAAAAGATGTTCTTTTATTTCATGATTACCGTTTTTAATCGCTTTTAAAAGAATATTGGCCACTACATTAAGCATCGGGCCTTGATGTCTTAAAAGTGAAATGTCTGCGTGCATGTGTGTCTCCTGCAAAAAACTAATTTAAAAATTTCCCTCAATTTACATTGCATTGCTTTGACTTTCCTTAACTTCCGTTAAATTTACAGGGAGTGAAAAAACTTTTTACACTTAAGATAACGCATTGAATTTATTGATATTTAGTGCCTAAAGAGCTAAGTTCTACCTATGAAAGAATATCTCTATAACCAATTAAGCCGAGTTTTATTTATACTTTTACTTCTCTCTTTTTTCGCCTCTTGTGCAAGTAAGCAGCTGACTATTATTGCTCATCGAGGTGCCTCTGGATACCTACCGGAACATACTTTAGAGAGCGCGGCTCTAGCGCATAGTTTTGGAGTAGATTATATAGAGCCGGATATAGTTCTTACTAGAGATAGCGTACCTGTCATTTTGCATAATATTCATTTAGACCAAACGACAAATGTGGCGCGGTTATTTCCAAGAAGGAAAAGAGTCGATGGAAGATATTATGTTATAGACTTTACACTTGATGAAATTAAAAAATTGTCGGCAATGGATTCAATAGATCCGAAAACGCAAAAACTGAGTTACCCGCCAAGATTTCCTTATGGGAAAAGCCAATTTAGAGTTCCTACACTGGTTGAATTTATAGAGCTGATTCAAGGACTAAATAAAACAAGAGGCACGAATATCGGCATCTATCCAGAACTGAAAGCTCCCGAGTTTCATATGAGTGAAGGAAAAGACATTGCAAAGATTGTTCTTCCTGTGCTTGAAAAATATGGATACAACCAAGCTTCTGCCAATATTTTTCTTCAATGTTTTCACCCTCCAACTTTAAGAAGGATGCGAGAGGATCTTGGCGCCAAGATGCCCATGGTTGCCCTGCTAGCGGAAAACTCTTGGAAGGAGAGTTCTGTGGACTATGAGTATTATAAAAGCCGGAAAGGACTTGAGGAGATATCCCAATATGCTCAAGGGGTAGGTCCTTGGTTAGGACAATTAGTGGATAAAGCTGGTAAGCCGAATGGGCTTGTTAAGAATGCTCATGCCTTGGGACTTAAAGTTCATCCCTATACACATCGTTCAGATAATCTGCCTCTAGGATTTAAAACTGACCAAGAGTTCTTTAAGTTTCTAAAGAATTCTTTAGAAGTTGACGGTATTTTTAGCGATTTCTCTGATCGAGCCAAACTCTATAGATAGCTTTTCGCTGAGAATTTTTTACACGAGGTATTGGGGTCCATCCATTTTTCTTGTTTAATCTGACTCTAATAAAAAATGCGAGGAATCAAAATGAAAACTATGAGAAACCTTTTCTTGGGGCTAATTGTCGTTCAATTCTCCCAGGCTAATGCATGTGTAGATTTAAATAATAATGATGAGACTCTTACGGTTTGTACCGGAGACAATGCAATCGTTGCCAATATGAGAACTGCTGAGAGTGGTGACGGAGTGGTTGTAGGTGTAAATCCTAGAACGAGAAAAATTTCTGTGGACTTCACAAACGGATCAAGTCGATTTGGTGGAATTGGTACTTACAATTTCTATGAGGCCACTTTTGGAAATGGATGTTATGGAGGAGCCTGTGTTGGAGATAAAGGTATAAGACAAAATGGAAACAGAGTTGAAAGTGGAGATGGTATAATCGTAGGAATCAACCCAATTACCGAAAAGGTATCTATTAATTTTAGCCACGGAACCAGTAGGTTCAAAGGAATAGGGACCTATGACTTAGATGAGATTACCATTGGAAAGGGATGTTTTGCCGGAGTTTGTGTTGGTGATCGAGCCGTACGTGAAAATGGAAATGCTGTTGAAAGTGGAGATGGTGTGGTCGTAGGAATTAATCCTTCCACCGGAAGAGTGGCCATTGATTTTAATCAAGGAACCAGTCGATTCAGAGGAATTGGAACCTATTATGTTGATTCAATTACTGTTGGTAGTTATTGTGTTGAATATGGTCCTGAATCAACTGCTAGATATACGATGAATAAATTTGAATTTTACGAAAACTTTTCAAAATAGGTTTTGATTATTTAGGCCTCTTCTTGATTAAAAGCTTGAGGAGGCTTATTCCTGAGTCATTTGATAATAAACCTGCCAAAATTTATTCTCATGAACCTCGATGAAATTGCCTGATTTCAAGAACTTAATCTATTTTCTTAAGAAAAGCTTCCTCTAGTGCGATAATATACATAGAGGAGCACAATTTTATGATGACCACTGAGACATTTCAATTTACTGTCGGCAGTTCTCATGGATGTGAGGTTATGATTAATAGTCCCACAGTCAGTAGAGCTCATCTAAAAGTTTATTATTCTGGAGATAGTATTTTGGTCGAAGATCTCAATTCCAGTAATGGAACCTTTGTTCAGCATGAGGGAGAGTTCAAAAGAATAAAAAGTGCCAAGATTAAGCCGGAGACCCAAATTCGTTTGGGAAGTGACCTCGAACCAATTGCTATAAAGGATATTATAGAACGTTATCACCAAGCTCAGGAGAAAGATAAAAAAGATATTATAAAAAGAATCAAGTCTGGTGGACTCAAAAGATGTTATGACTGTGGAACCGTTTTAAGTAAAGAGAAGATTCATTGTCAGTGCTGTGGAGCGATCTTTGAAGAAGTTTCTTAATTCAAAAGCTACATTTCTCACTTTATTTGTAAGTATCCTAGGTTGTTTGATCGTCAATATTGTCTTTACCTTTACTCCAGAGTTTTGGTCTATGATGTTTATCGGCAAAAGAAGTCTCGTACAGGGGCTAACTTTTCAAGATGTGATGTGGGCGATCTTTTTTATCGGTTTGATGCAGGTCTATTATCACAGACGAGATATTGGAAAACTTTCCCATTATAGTACTAAATCTTATCTCCCGAGAGGATTTGAAGTCATTATCGGAGATGATGAGTTAACCGAAGTCATAAGAAAAGTTCGCGAGGATTCAAATTCACCCATGGGAGTCCTTCCTTATATGATCATGCAAATTGCTTTGCAATTTAGGACCAATAATTCTATCTCAATAACGTCTGATTTTTTATCTAAACAATTAGAGCTGTCTTTGCACTCCGTTGAATTAAGATACAATCAGTTAAAGTATATTATTTGGCTAATCCCTTCTTTAGGCTTTATGGGAACAGTATATGGAATTGGGCTTGCCGTTTCTCAATTAGGTGAAGGATCTCTAGATGATCCGGCCCTCCTTACCAAAATGGCCGCAAGCTTAGGAATTGCTTTTAATACAACACTTCTTGCTCTTGTTTTATCAGTCATATTACAGTTTTTTACTCAACACTTCGAGGCAGAAGAAGAAGACCTTATTAACTCTTTTGGAAAAGAGATCATGGATAACCTTATCAATAAGTTAGTCGAGAAGAGGTAGAGCATGCGGGAGAAAAGGTAAGCATGCGAGCAAAGAAATCCAGAGAAGTTAACATATTCTCAGCTTCTGTCGTTGACCTTTTTGCCTCTGGACTTGGAGTCTTTCTCATCGTATCTATACTCGCTTTAGTCAATCAGAAAAAGGAAACCTCTAGAGCTCTTGAGGGGGGAAAAAATGGTACGATCATTAAAACGCCTCAAGAAGAAAAGGGTGTTGGTGAACAGCAGAATTATGCGAAGGCAGATGATCCACTGGTAAGTGAGCTTAAAAAAATGGTGGAAAAACTAGAAGTAAAGCTTGAGAAAAAAAACAGAGAAGCTGCAGAACTTAAACAGGCCCTCCTTTTAGAAAAAACAAAAGTAGAACCTGAAGTCGATCAAGAGAATAAATTTGAATTAGAGATTACCAAAAGAAAGAATAAGGAACTTGAGCGCAAACTTGAAAAGGTTGAAGCAGAGAATGCAAAAGAATTGAAAGATTTCGAAAAAAAGGTTGTACAGCTTCAGCAAGCTTTGGCCAACCAATCAAAAGCTGCAAAATCTGGAGAAAAAGGTGTCGCTGAGAGTTTCTCAGACTTCCAAATAGGATCACGTATTAAGCTTCAAAATGTTCATTTTTATCCTGGAACAGAGAAAGCGATTGAACCTTATTCCAGTCGAGAAGTTTCAGACCTCGCAAATTTTTTGAGACAAAATCCTATCGTTACGATTGAAATATCCGGCCATATTTATGAGACTAAGAAAGCTATCGAAAGTGGGAAGGCGGACGATGAATATAATTTATCTGGTCGAAGAGCTAATTATGTTTGTGAGAAACTAGAAGAATTTGGTATCTCTAGAAAAAGACTTCGTTGTGTTGGTTATGGAGCAACCAGACCTTTATATTTAACTGATGATCAGTACTCTGAAGAAGCGCAATTAAATCGGAGAGTTGAAGTTGAGATCCTTACCAAATAATCTTCTTCCCTATGACGGTGAAGTTTACCTGTTTGAAAATCTTTTTACTTCCCAGAAGTCTGATCAAATCACAAAAAATATTTTAAGCGAGGTCAGTTGGCGGGATGATAAAATTACTATGTTTGGTAAGACCTATCCGCAAGCGAGAAAAGTCGCTTTTCATGGTGACCCTGGAGTGGATTATATCTATACGAGAATAAAGATGATCTCCCCTGGTTGGACGCCACAACTTAAAAAGCTTAATATTTGGCTGAGAAAAGAGTTCCAGCTCGACTTTAATACGGCCCTGGTGAATTATTACCGAGATGGTAGGGATCATATGTCTTGGCATCGTGATGATGAACCTGAATTAAAACTAAACCCTACGATAGCTTCACTTAATTTTGGTGCTTCAAGAGATTTCTTTTTCCGACATAATGAGGGGGAAAAAGTGGCATTAAATTTAAAACAAGGTGATCTGTTAGTGATGAAAGGACAGACGCAAACTTTTTGGAAACACTCACTTCCTAAACGTCTTAAATTAAAAGAGCCAAGGCTTAATATTACTTTTCGAAAGATTTATTGAGCACTTCTTCAACGCTTATATCATCAGAGCACTTAAAGTGACCAAGAGGACAGGAGGCTTTACCATGTAATCCGCAAGGCATACAGTCAAGACGCTCTCTTTGGATGAGACAACTATCAATACTTAAGGGCGTGTAGCCAAAGTCTGGAACGGTAGAGCAAAAAATGGCGGTGGTTTTCGCGTTAACACTACTAGCAAGGTGTAATGGAGCTGAGTCATTAACAAAAACCCTTTGTGAGGTTTTCATTAATAATGCTGATTCTACTAAACTGAGTTTTCCTGCGAGATTAATAGTGCCTTCTCCTAGACCTTCTAAATATTCACGATCGTCAGGACCACCAATGAGTATGACTTTACCTTTGTTTTTTAGTTTATCAATAAGCTCGATCCACTTCGATCTTTGCCATTGTTTGGTAAACCACACAGAGGACGGCGCTAAGACAAAATAAGGGGAATTAATATTAAGTGATTGAATTTTTTCTTTTTGAGATTGATTGAAGTAGAGCTTAGGAGGGATTTCTTTAGCCGGTGGTATCGGATCATTTGTGAGCCCGGATAGTAATTGATGATTTCTTTGAACTTCATGAAAATATCCATCACGAGTTTGATGAGGTATCTTGTGAATAATCTTCTTCGTGAAAAATCTTGAAAGTGGATTCGTGTGGAAGCCAATACGAACTCTTGCTCCAGATAAGGCTGTAAGTAGGCCAGCATTAAAGAATCTTTGAATATTCAAAACAGCATCATACTTAGTTTTTCTTATTTTAAATAGCAGCTTAATTAATCCTGCAACCTTCGCAGACTTTTTATTCCAAACCAGAACTTCATGGATTTGAGGATTATCCGCTAATAAAGTTTCATTTCCTGCTCGAAGAAGAAAGTCAATTTGGGCATTGGGATAGGCTAATTTGGTACTTTCTATTAAGCTTGTGGCCAGTACGACGTCACCTATAAAAGCTGTTTGGATGATGAGAATTTTATTCATTTTTTTAGTTTTGTGTCGAATTTCTCTCCAGCATGAAGTCTATAGACTTTCACGTTTCGAATAAACACATTCCAAGCACCCATACAGGAAATAATGAAACCAGCTTTTCCGTCTAAAAAACCTCGGTTGAGGATGTATCGTTTTAAAAAGGCAAAAAAAGGTTTGATCAACAAATGATAATAAGTTACTCGCTTGATTTTTTTGACGCGATCAAGTGCCGCCCAGGTTGTATATCGCATACCTTTGAGGAGGTGAGGTTCAAGACCTTTACCTGCATAAGTATCATGTTTGAGAGCGTGCTTTAGTTTTCCTACATCTCCTTGAGCAAGAATTTCAGCGTGCACGTGTTTGTCTTCGTAGCGACATTTTGACTTCCTAAAAAGTCTTATGACGGCATCACCCTTCCAGACATTATTTACCGATTGGTCCATAAAGTAATTGTCTCGTTTTATCCAGAAAGCGACTTCGTTGGGATTGGAGTTGATTTTACTTTTTATTTCATCAATTAGCTTTTGAGAGGTTCTCTCGTCTGCATCCAATAGAAAAATCCAGTCATGGCTTGCTTGTGGAATAGTCCAATTCTTTTGAGCTGCAGAATGTTCGTATTCGTGCTGCAAAAGTTTTACTTGGGGGAATTGCTTAATTATTTCAAGGGTTGCATCGTTGGAAAATGAATCGACCACAATGATCTCATCTGCAAAAAGACAAGACTCGATAGCTCCCTTTATATTGTATTCCTCGTTATAACAGGGAATGATTGCTGAAATTTTCTCACTCATCTGGTTATTATAGTTTTGCCATGTGCATTATGTCTAGAAATTGGATTTTATTTTTCTTAAAGCCCAATTTTCATACATAGAACCAATAGAGAGACTAAAGAGGATCGTACTCATTAATACTAAAGGTAGATGAACAAAGATCTCAATCGCTGGTGAGAATTGTTGAAATATAGCAGTTAAAATAACTCTAATATACTCATGGAAAAGATAAAAAGATAAACAATTAATTCCAATCTTTTGAAAGAGGGTAAAAAGAGTTGGCTTTATAGGACAATAGATAAAAAACAGAATAACAATAAGGAGTAGTGAATATAAATAATTTAACAAAAAAAAGTAAGATATCGGAAGTAAGGAGAGCTTTAAGAGGTGATGTTTTTCTCCTTCAAGTGATGAAATATAAGCCCCTGCTAGAAAAAGGTGAAAGTGCTGAGCAAAAAATCTATGTTGCAAAGGAACAGTTTCAACGGCATCACCGATACTGGAGATCCATGGTTGAACAATATAGGCTTTAAGGCAAATTGAAACTAATAGCAGAACAAAATAGAGGGAAGGCTTTTTAAACTTAAAGAGAAAAGGGGCCAGAAGATAGAAGACCTCTTCTACATGTAGTGACCAGCCAATTCCAGAAATATTCATCGCTTGACCGGGGAAAAAACCAGAGAGTAATGACCAGTTAAAAAAGTAAATCCAAATGGGATAAATCTCTTGGAATAAAAAAAGGTCTAAGCAAAAAATAGTTACGATTAGGAGACTCCAAAGCGGAAAAATTTTTGCAAATCTCGCGACATAGAATTTTTTTATAGGAGATTTGTATTTTTGTTTATATTGATGAAATCGGCCAAACAAAAGATAAGAGCTAAGTACAAAAAAACCAAAAACGATGAAGCGGGCCAATTTCATGAGATTATCGATCCATACTAAGTTTTCTTCCTGAGCTGCAGTGGCCAAAAAGTAGTGAGCAAAAAAGACAACCAAACAACCTGCCCCTCGATACAGATCAATCCCATGATTTCTGTCTCTAGGTGGTATTTTATGTTGTTGTGTGCTGTGAGTAAGTGGATCTTTCATGTCAAAAGTAAATACTATTACAGCTTATTGCGGTCTGCCTAGGTTTTGGGTGACTATCTAAGTCAAAAACATCCGTTTAGAGCCTATATTTACAGGCTTTTGGGAGGTCATTTTGTTGTCTTAAGGGAAAAATTACGTAACAATATTAAGGATATAAGTCCGGTCTAAGGAAGAATTGGTGCTCGGGGCGGGACTTGAACCCGCACAGCTAAATTAGCCGAGGGATTTTAAAT
>CEQY01197963.1_pt1 | contig 23082 bp, 18 predicted proteins | sample 361391 | NCBI WGS metagenome assembly CEQY01 (sample SAMEA2621075, study PRJEB7988) | marine metagenome | isolation source: saline water (ENVO:00002010), including | reverse complement strand
TATTTAATGGTATAACTTTGCTGAACTTCCTCGCCACCTCGTGACATTCCCAGCTTTAAACTATTTAAATTTGCAATCGTACCAAAGAGAGTCATGATCTGATTCAAGTTCTGAATAGGCTCTCCATTGATCGAATTGATAATATCTCCGTCCCCAACACCTAAAGAGGCAAAAATCCCATCAGGCTGAACTTCAACAATTTTGAATGAAATCGTTCCATCCGGGTTGTTGATTTGAATTGCTCTCGCCTGGGTGAGGAGGGTACTCATATCTTGTAGTTTCTCTTTTAATACACTTCTCTCAACGGTGAAGTCATTCCCATCATTTTTAATACCTTTCACTTCTTTAAGGCTCTTTTTATAGGCCCTTGCTTGATTTTTTGGCATAATTTGTATTGGGTTTCGACGTCGATCTTCTTTCATCGCAGTGCTTGGTATCGATTCACAGTTTCCATTTTCTAAATTTCTCACCAAGAGTTCTGTACGGTTGATGCGATCTACTTTGGCCATATCTTTAATTTTTTGGCCTTCACGAATATGATCAATTTTATTCGAACGAATAGAAACACTGGCGATGGATTTCACAGAGTCTTGTAAAACAATAGTGTGGTGCAATTTTATAGGCAGGGAAGACTTGGAATCAGCCTTCACACATATCTCTTGAGATTTAGGCTTACTGATAGGTGTTTTTTTGGCCACTGTCTGTGATGTTTTAAAAAGGTTTGCGGTGCGAACTGTATCTAAATCTGAGCTTTGTAACATTTTTGAGGTGTCGATATTGATAGCACTGCCCTTTCCAGAGTTTGCATAATTGGGCTTGCCTTGGATAAAGATTCCCATTAATTCAGCAATAATAAAAATAATAAGTAGGGCGACTGAAATTTGAAAAAAGTGATGAACTTTTTGATTTTTCTGAGGATTGAGAATACGGTCGATAAGTTTATTCCACTGAACCTCGGACACTTTTGATTTAAGCTTTTCAACTTCTAGTGAGACTTTGGTATCACCGGCTCCTTCTCGAGGTGGTTTCATCGCTTGGTTCAGATCTTTTTTGTTTAAATTTCTAAAACGATCCATGAAACGAGTGGATAAAAGGTCTAGTTTGTCTTTGAAGGTAAGCTTACCTTCATCGATATCAATCTCACCTTCGGTAAAAGTTTTGTTGTTGAAGGTGTAATCAAATTCATCTTCTTGATCAAGCTCTTTTTTGGCACTTGCTGCAGCTTCTTGTTCCACCACTTCATCGATATCGTCGAAGTCTAAATCAGATTCATCTTCAAGAGGAGGGAGTTCATCTAAGCTGATTTCTTTGGTTGCATTATCTTCATCAAGGGCTTCATCATCTGAGTAATGTAGAGCAGAATCATCTTCTTCTAATTGTTGATCAAAAAATACTTCATCTAAATCATCAGACTTTTTATTTTTCTGTTTCAATTTATTTAATAAGTTGCGAATTTTACTCATTAACTTATTGTCCAAAAATTTTTTTAACATAGCAAGTAAAGAGTTGGTCAATATTACCTGACAGAACGAAATTCTTCTCGCTATAATAACTTATGAAGGAACTTCGATACTTGACTATATTACTCTTTCTGGTGAGTTGTAGCTCTGGCCATCATAAAAATTCTGAAGTTAATTTTGATAAAACGCTAGATTCTATAGGAGAAGAGGTAAGTGAGAAGATTGAAAAGTCCGCTCCGGCCTTTGTAGATCAGGCTCGGGAATTTGGACTTGAAAATATAGAGGCTTATAATTTTAACGTGGTTGATCTTAACGGAGACGATTACTCGGATATAGTCGTTATACCTTCTTTTTACTCTCAGCCAGTTTTTTATTATTACAATATTTTTGAAAAAAAATTTATTAAGGGGGAAAGCCCTTTTGATAGTCCCATTAAAGCCAGCTACCTCCTTTTTTATGATTTAAATAAAGACAATATCTTAGACGTTATTGTAGGTGTGCTTAATCAAAAAACAGAATTAAGCACTGAGCCCTTTCGAATCTTTTATGGGGAAAAGAATAAACTAAATGAATTGAGTTTCAAGCCAAGCTCTCACAAATTTGATTCTTATCCCAATTCTTCAGTGGGTCTCATTGATTATGATTTAGATGGAGATTTGGATCTTTATATTGGAAACTGGTTTTTTCGCTATAAAGGCAATCCTATTCCTCATAAAGACTTTTTGTTTGAAAATAAAAAAGATAAGTATTTTGATGTCACGGAGTTATTGATTGGGGAGAATAAGCAAACTGAGTTTGAAACCATGCATGTAAATGCAACTCCAACTTATAGTGTTCAAATTTGCGATATGGATCAAAATGGATATCCTGATGTACTCACCACTTCCACGAATAGCTATCGCAATAATCTTTGGATAAATTCCTATAAATTCAGAGAGCAAAAACGCTATTTTGCTAATGCAGGTATAAGCTCAGGCTTTGCTGCCGACCCAGAAGGACTCCTCAATACACAAGGGGGAGGGAGAACTTTTGGTCTCGCCTGTGCCGATTATAACAACGATGGCATTATGGATGTTTTCCTAGGAGAGTTAACCCATAACTACGATCACCAAGGGATTGATCGCTCAAGTATTCTTACGGGAAGAACCCTTAAAAATCATCCCCGCTTTTATCGGACAGAATACACTCAAGATTCGTTTGATCCTAATTGGCATCAAGCTGATAGACGTGCTTTATGGTTAGACTTTAACAACGATGGATTATTAGATCTCATCATTGATAACTCCGGTTACCCTCCTTATTCTAAAATGATTGTGTTTAGACAACTTCCTGACCACTCCTTTATGAGTGTGAGTGATGAATTAGGCTTGAATATTCTCAATCCTATCGCCACCGTGATGTTGGACGTCAATAGAGACGGGAAGATGGATATACTCACGGCTCAGACCTCAATTCGCGATGAAAAGATTAAACCAAGACTCTATCTCATGGTGAATAAACTTGATGTGGGCGAAAATAGAAGTTTAAGGTTTTTCTTACGGGGGCAAAACTCAAACTATCACGGTTTGAATGCAACAGTTATTTTAAAGACCCGTTCTGAAACGGATTCGAGATTTCAAAAACAAGTTGTGAGTTATTCCTATGGGGCTCTTCCCCCACAGAATGAAGAAGGAATTCATTTTGGTATTCCTGCTAATGAGAAAATAGAATATGTGAAAGTCATCTGGCCCTATGCTAAAGAAAAAAATCAGGGGAGGATTCATATGGAAAAAGTCTATAAACTCAGTGATGAATTTGACTCTTTTCTCAATATCACCTTATGTGAAAATGGTGATTTCTTGATTGGCAGAAGAGAGTGTTTTGCTAGCTATTCTTCTGAATGATTTTAATCAATTCATCAATATGTTTGGGAAATTTTTTAAAGTTAAGAGTGTTTAAATATATTTGAGGGCGCTTGATACCTTTAATCTCTTGAGTCACTAATTTGTCATCTTTTTTTATAGTATGTGCAGGAACGATGGCCACACCCACTCCTTCTTTTACAAGTTGGATCATAGAAGTAATTGAGCCAACGGAGATTATTTGATTCGAGTGTTTTTTAAAAAGATCAAAGAAAAAGTCTTGCTCCCCAAAAGTAATCCAAGGATAGTTGGCCAAACTTCTGGTATCCACTTCTTTTTTACTAATGAGAACTATTTTTTCCTCAAACAATCTAAGAGAAGTAATCATTTCGTTTTGTATATTCTCTGGGGTAAAGATCAAATCATAATTACCTGAAATAAGCTTGTGCTTGAGGTTAGAGGGCATATCCACTTCAATAGAGAGTTCATGAGAGGTAGACTTAACAAATTCCTTGATGATTTTAATAAACCAAGTTTCAAGCAAACCATGCAAAATCCCTATACGAATGAGCTGATTTGCATCATGGTTGATGATTTCATGAGTCAGGCTTTCAAATTGAGTGGTCGCTTGAAAAAGTGCTTTTCCCACTTCAGTAAGGAGGACTTTTTTACTAGAGCGAATAATCAATTGTTCGTTCATAGAATCTTCAAGTAATTTGATTTGTCTGGAAACCGCAGATTGTGCAATCCCTAATTCTTTAGCTGCTTGAGAGAAATTTAAATATTTAGCCGTGGTTTGGAAGGCTTTTAAATATCGAAAATCAATTTCAGATTTCATGGATTAGAACTGAGGAAGTTTAGTTTCATTTTTAAAGAATTTTCCGCGGTAACTTTTTTCGTTAGAGTTGATAAATTGAAACCCTTCGCGATCCACTTCAAAATCTTGAATATAGTCAAGTTCACCTTCTTGACAGTAAAAAGCAGTAAATGGGTCAATATGAATATGAATAATTTTTTCGTTTAATTTCTTCTCGAGAACGATGTCGTCTTTTTCTTTGGGAGTAAAGCCAAGGGCGTAGTCGAAACCTCCACAGCCTTTTCCATCTATTTTTAATCGAAACTCCATATCTGCAACTGTGTAGTCGTGCTCTTTAATAAGAGAGATCTGCGCCAGCGCATTTTCAGTTATATTTATCTTTATATCGTTTTGAGTCATCATGCTTTAGTTATTGGCCCTATTCATTTTCTTGAGTATTGGCTATTCTTATATCGAAATTTAGCTCGTTTTTAAACTAAATAGCAGGGGATAAAATGGAAATAAAATATAGTGTTGAAATTACAGAGCCACAGACGCATCTCGTTAATGTCAAAATGACTCTAACGCGCAGTCAAGATAAGATGACAGTCTTTCTGCCCAGCTGGTCTCCTGGTTCATATTTAATGCGGGAATATGCTCGCAATATTAGAGTGTTTAGAGCTCAAAGTTCAAATGGGGAATTCCTATATTTTGAGCAAGTATCAAAAGGGGAATTTGAAATTGACTTTACCCAAAGTGAGCTCAAAAAAGACTGTCGTGAATTCACAGTCGAATATTCTATTTATTGCCATGAACTCACAGTGAGAACCTCTCATGTGGATGAGTCCCATGCGTTTTTACACGGCCCTAGTTATCTTATGGGCGTAAAAGACTGTGATATTAAACCTGTGATCCAGTTTAAGTTTCCAGGACTGTGGTCAAAATTGCATACCTCACTTAAAGATATCTCAGATCAGCGACAAGAGTTTATCTACACTGCTGATAGCTATGATGATCTCATCGATTGCCCGGTAGAAATTGGCTGTCATGAAAGTGATGGCTTCATGCATGAGGGAAAAGAACATCACCTGATATGGTATGGTGATCAATACCCTCATGATAGAGACTTAAAAAGCGATATCAAAACAATTGTCGAAACTGTCGCCTCTCATTTTTCCAGCATTCCTTATGATAAATATATGTTTATCACTCATTTTAAAAGAGGTCTCTATGGTGGACTTGAGCATAAGAGCTCAACTGCTTTGCATTTTGACGGACGCAGATTAGCGTGCAGAGAAGATTATATCAATTGGCTAGGTTTAGTGGCCCATGAATACTTTCATACTTGGAATGTGAAAAGAATTAGGCCTCGTGAATTAGGTCCTTTTGATTACCTCAACGAAAATTACACTAAAATGCATTGGCTAACAGAAGGGCTAACCAGTTTTATGGATGACCTTTTTGTCCTGCGCTCTGGTCTTTGTAGCTTAGAGGAGTATCTCAAACTGCAAACAAAAAATCTGAAGAGATATTTTTCGACTCCAGGTAAGAAATTTCATTCCTTGGAACAGTCTTCATTTAATGCTTGGATCAAGCTCTATCGCCCAGATGAAAACTCTTTAAACTCTTCTATTAGTTATTATTTGAAAGGTGGACTTGTTTTTTCAACTCTTTATTTTGAAATGGTGAAACAAGGAAAAGATATAAAAGAGTTTCTAGAATTACTTTGGCAGCGTTACTTAGCTAACCCTGACGTGGGTATGGATTCTGAAGAAGTGCTCAAAATGATAGAAGATATGCTGGGGGCTGAAGCAAGGGGAGTCTTTGAGCAAAGAATTAGCACCACTGAGGATATCGATTTTGAATCCTATTATGCTGAGTTCGGTATGCGATTTTTATGGGAGCAAAGTGAAGCCGCACATTTAGGTGTTGATCTCAAATTCCAAGGAGATCGAGTCTTGGTAGACAATGTTCATTTAGATGGACCTGCTTATCAGTCCGGATTAAATGCCGGAGATGAAATATTATCTCTTAATAAAGTTCGTTTATTAAAGTCTGATATAAAAGAGCTTCCAAAAATGATCAAACCTAATAAAAACTATATGTTTCTGGTGAATAGACTGGGATCGATCATGAATATTGAGCTGCAAACCGGGAGAGCGCCTAAGGTTTTAAAATCAATTCTTATTGAAAATGAAGAGTTGGCGAAAAAGACCTTTTTAGGTGTGAATTAAAGTCTCACTCGCTCTATTTTTGGTTCTCTTTTCACGAGCTCTTGCTTGATATTTTTGAGTAAAAATAAAAGCTGACTTCTTATAAGAATCCATGTTTCATCAGTCACGATGTCAGAGCTGAGAATATGAGAGAATTGAGGAGATAACTTCTCTCTAATATCTTCCTCTGCTCGTAGCACTAATATGTCCTTATTCTTTAAATAATACAAAACTTGATAGTAGCGATACATAAGATTGAGAGCTTTGATAAATTTTGAGCCAATAAGTGCCGTTTTCTGATCTAGGGAGCGAAAACGAATGACTTGGGTGAGAAAAAAATGGATGAGAGCGTGATCAAGTTGCTGAGAGTTATAATCTATAGAGGGCATTTTATCGTTGATGGAATACGCGAGTTTATCTCTTAGCATGGGATCGAGGGGAAAAGCATAGAGATAATTTTGATTGAAAAAAACATAATGAAAACTCGGAAGAACCCGGAGCCTGATTTTCAGGTCTTCGTTTTGCTGAGCTTTAATGAGCTCTCTCATATTTTCTTTGAGCTTGAGTGGCCTTTGTTTGGCAAAATCTTTATTCACTAAAATATCAATATATATTTTTTCTAAAAAGGCTTGCTGAGGATTGATGAGGGCAGGGGTGATCATAATATCATCGATCCAAGGGTTTTGTTTGAGCTGGGTGAGCACTTTTTCTAATATATCGGGGATAGGTAAGGATTCTTGTTCTTCAACATGAGGTTTTGTTTTTATTTCATGATACGTAAGTGACTTCCAAATAAATCGCTCTATTTTTTGATGAAACCAAAAAGCAAGAAGGGGATAGCTTGAGATAAAGCGAAATTTTTTTTGAAAATTATCTGGCAAGGGGTAGAGCTCTGGAAAAAAATAATTCAGTGAATTGAGAGAGCGCATGAGTTTTTTTAGCTGGTTACGCTTAGAGAAAAAAGTATTTTTACGAAATAAAAAACTGTCGAGGTTTTTAAAAGCAAAATGAAGCATAGGGTAGATATTCTCAATGGGGGCTTGAAGTTTGTACTTTTTATGAAAGAGTAAACTGTCCCAAGTGATCATTTTTTGGGTGTAGTTCTGCAATATATAAGATTTGATAAAGTTTGTGTTGAACTCTTCTTTAGTTAAGATTGGGATATAATTATAATTAAAGACCAAAGAAGTGAGGGGGTGAGAGCGGATAAGATACCTCGCTCGTCTCAGGATAGTTTTCATTCGCTTTGGGTTTTTAGTGATAATCAACAAATTATAATCAGATTGACCAAAAATGAATTGGCCGCTGGTAAAATCAGAAATGATAATAATATCTTCAATATTCTCTAGTTCAGAGAGTTGTGCCCTAAGTTTGTTTTTTGCAGCATGGTAGATCAGTATAAGCAGTTTATTTACTAAGGGGATATAAGAAATAAATTTAATGATTTTAAATACAAACTTCATGCTAAATTTTTAAACTCTACCGTGTGAACATTTTTATTTTTAATATAGGACATAACAATAATCATAGACTCAGTTTTGGTAACTTGAAAGAGCTGATGGTGTGAATCTTTTTGATCTTGAAAATAAAATCTATTCTCATGCACAATTACCTGTTTGAGTAGCTTACATTCCGGGTGAAGAGAGTGCAGGGCCTTAAAACAAGCTTCTTTAATACACCATTTCTCAAGAAGAGTGTGGGATGCAAATTGATCCTGTTCATTAATAAAGTGACGATCTGACTCGGGAGCAATGGGGCGATTTATATCTTCTAGGTCCACCCCTAGACTTTTGAAATGGTTTATTGACCCCATGATAGCAATAGCCATTTTCCGATTATGAGAAAGGGAGCAGCTTAAGTGCTCATGTCCTTGGAGAGTTTGGTAGTTGGGGGTAAACTCTAATTGATAGGGGTTATGATCTTGTTGAAAATAATTTAGACAATGACCCAAAGTTTCTCTTCCCAAAAAATATTGCTTATTACGCTGTGGGTGAGAAAATTTCTGAGGTAGCTTTTGAGGTGAATAAGAATCCATGGATTGAGTTTTATAGATAATTTCTGCCATGACATATTGTGACGACTCCTCAAACAACTGAAAATTTGCACTGTGTTAGTTTTGTTTTGCACAAATTTTACTTTGCAAAAGTTGACGAATGTTTAAAATACAATTACTTCTTAAAATACCCATCACAATCGGATTTTATATATGGATAAATATTTAGTTATCGTCGAGTCTCCCACTAAGGCCAAAACCATTCGAAAGTTTTTACCAAAAAACTATATAGTAGAGGCTTCTATGGGTCATGTTCGTGATTTACCTCAGTCTGCTTCGGATATTCCAGCTAAACTTAAAAAAGAAGAGTGGGCCAAACTTGGAGTGAATGTAAAAAAAGATTTCGAGCCGCTCTACGTTATTCCTAAAGGAAAGAATAAAATTGTCACCAGCTTGCGCAAAAAAATGAAAGAGTGCGAAGCTATCTATCTCGCAACCGATGAGGATCGAGAAGGAGAAAGTATATCTTGGCATTTAATGGAATTACTCAAGCCTAAAATTCCTGTGAAACGAATGGTTTTTCATGAAATTACTAAGTCTGCCATTAATAAAGCTCTTGAAGATACCCGTGAACTAGATGAACAGCTGGTTAAGGCACAAGAAGCAAGACGTATTTTAGATAGACTATATGGGTACACGCTCTCTCCTTTAATTTGGAAAAAAATCGCTTATGGACTAAGCGCGGGACGAGTGCAATCAACTGGTCTTCGCTTTATTATAGAGCGTGAAAGAGAGCGTAGAAAATTCGTAAAGTCAGAGTATTGGGATCTCAAAGCCAGTCTGCAAGCGGATAAAAAAGATTTTGAAGCAAAACTGACTTATGTCTCTGGAAAGCGAGTGGCCTCAGGGAAAGATTTTGATCCAGATACAGGAAAGCTGACCAAAAAAGATATCGCCCATCTCAATGAAAAAGAAGCTAAAGAGCTGCAAAATAAAATCGAATCTGGTGACTGGAAAGTTACTAAAGTAGAAGAAAAAGAAAGTAAAACCCATCCCACCAAACCTTTCATAACTTCTTCTCTTCAGATGGAAGGGGTAAGAAAACTTGGAATGAGTGCAAAGCAAACCATGCGTACCGCTCAAAAGCTTTATGAAGAAGGTCTTATCACTTATATGAGAACGGATTCACCCAATCTTTCTAAAGAAGCAATCAATGGGGCGAGAAGTTCTGTTGAAGAGCTTTTTGGTAAAGACTATTTATCTGATAAAGTGAGAAATTTTGCGGCTAAAACGAAAGGGGCGCAAGAAGCCCACGAAGCGATTAGACCTGCTGGGGCTGAGTTTACTCACCCGGATAAAACCGGTCTTACCGGCAAAGAAAAACAGCTTTATGAGCTCATTTGGAAAAGAACTTTGGCCAGCCAGATGAAAGAAGCAACCAAAGCCAATATGCAAATACTGATCGAAGTAGATGGTCATCAATTTAATGCCAATGGTTCTCGAATTGTTTTTCCTGGGTTCTTAAGAGTTTATGTTGAAGGGAGTGATGACCCTGATAAGGCTTTGGATGATAAAGAAGTTATTCTTCCTACTATGAAAGAAGGCCAGTCCGTTAAATGTAGTTTTGTTGAAGCTCTTTCCCATGAAACAAAACCACCTGCGAGATTTACGGAAGCAAGTTTAGTTCAAAGATTAGAGAAAGAAGGGGTGGGGAGACCCTCAACTTATGCTTCTATTATTGCGACCATTCAAGATAGAGGATATGTGAGAAAAGAAGGAACTGCTCTTATCCCAACCTTTACAGGTATGGCCGTTGTTCAACTGCTTGAGAAATACTTTGATGACTTTGTGGATTATGGTTTCACTTCAGAGATGGAAGAGAAACTAGACCTCATAGCAACTGGCGAAGTTGATTACCTTAAATATCTAAAAGAATTTTATTCTGGAAAAAAAGGTCTCAAAAACGCTGTAGAGGCTAAAGAGAAATCGATTGTTCCAGATGAATCCAGAACCATTCACCTTGGTGGGGTTAATGGGGAAGTGGATGTGAAAGTAGGACGATTTGGTCCTTATATTATCTCCCATGGCAGTGGAAAAGACGAAGTCCATGCTTCCATTCCAGAAGATATTGCACCTGCAGATCTTAAAGATACAGATATAGATGAATTGATCGAACTTAGTAAACGAGGACCTGAGCCTATAGGCACTCACCCTGAATCCGGTGAACCCATTTATTGTTTAGTCGGTCGTTATGGACCTTATCTCCAATTAGGAGAAGCCACTGAAGAGAATCCAAAACCTAGACGAGCCTCTCTACCTAAAGGAACAAGCCCTAAAAACGTAGAAATGGATGTGGCAGTCAAGCTTTTGAGTCTTCCGCGAGAGTTGGGTCTTCATCCTGAGACTAAAAAAATGGTTGCTGCCAATATTGGTCGTTTTGGACCATATGTTATGCATGATGGAGAGTTTCGTTCGATAAAAAAAGATGATGATGTGTATGAGATTGAATTACCTCGTGCTCTTGAGATATTGGCCCAGCCTAAATTTGGTCGCGGTGGTGATGTTCTGAAAGACTTTGGTAAGCTTGAAGAGGTAAAAAAATCAGTTAAAGTGCTCGATGGTAAATATGGAGTCTATATCAAAGCCGGAACTAAGAATATATCTGTGCCGGATGAATTTAAGGATGTAGAAAAAGCGAAAAAAATAACCAAAGCCCAAGTACTTAAAATTGTTAAAGAAGCTTTAGAGTAAGTAGAGATAAAGTGAGATATTTTGTTGACTTATGTCATTAAAAATATTAAATTTCCTCCTACTTTTATGACATTATTTAAATAGGAATATAATTATGAAAAAAGAGATTCATCCAGAGTACAGAGAAGTTTTATTTCACGATATCTCTGTAGATTTTAAAGTATTAACTCGTTCTACTATCAAAACAAAAGATACAATCGAGCATGAAGGACAAACATATCCTTATATAAAAGTTGATATTTCTTCAGCATCTCATCCATTCTATACAGGAACTCAGAAGATTCTTGATAGTGAAGGAAGAGTTGATAAGTTTAAGAAGAAATACGCTCGCAGACGTTCATAATAAAGTTTTTGAGTATAAATTTAAAAAGCCTCTCTTACGAGAGGCTTTTTTTATGTTTAAAATTTAAAAAAAAATCTTATTTATGAGAACAGCTTGGTTTATTTTGAGAACTCAGACATTTTCCATGTCTGACTTTCATATTCTTTACATGAGCAAAGATTAAGAAAAAAGAACCAAATATAGTGAGTCCATCAGCTAACATTATATTGTGATGGGCCAAGAATACGGCTGATAAAATGAGAGTGATACCCACGAGAGCAATCGCGATAATGTCTTTGTGACCATGTTTACGACAATGAGGATAGACGGCCAAAAGAATGGAGCTCACGACTATGACAGCGAAAATTTCATGAATATGAGAATGCTCACTAAAATAGAGCCTAAACCCTGGGAAAAAAAGCAAAAGTACAGGTGTGGCTAGGCAATGCACCAAACATATTGAAGAAGCACAGATTCCAATCTTATCCCAGATTTTATTTCGCATAGTTGTCATTTCCATCGATGCAATATATCAGAAAAAAGTCGTAAATAAAGAAGAAATATAACGACTGCATGTTTTTCGCATTGCATGACCTATATTTTATATATACCTAAATAAGCCGCAAAGAGAATAATAAGGATAAAAACTAAGCTTATCTTCTGCATAAGTTTTGGGGCTCTTTTATTGAGAATAGGAGGGATGATAGTAATAAGCATCCAGCATAATATTTTGACCCATAACCACAAGGGGTAATGTGAGATGTCAGCTGGGTTAAGTCCCGCCAGCTGGATCATGATGAGCCCTGAAATGAGTAAAAAGACAGTGTTGAGTCCGTAGAGGATTTTAAAGGCAATATTTTGAGGAGAGTTTGCTGCGTAGAGAAGGTTAGCTACGATTATGATAACCATTGCTATGTGAAAAAACTGATAATCAAAAGTGTTCATAATTCCCTATAATATTGCCTAAGTTCGTTTATATTTTGCAATTGATGGTGCTCAATATCATCCAATATGTCATGTGAAATCTTTTTTATAATCTGAGGGCCTTGATAAATAAAGCTGGTGTAAATTTGAGCAAAGCTTCCTCCTTGTTTCCAAAAAGTTTTTAAATCCTCATAACCCTCGATTCCCCCAACTCCAATAATAATTTTACTTGGGTCTTCCCTCAAGTATTCACAAGTCCATTCTCTCGTTTTAAAGGCATGGGGTCGTATCAAACGTCCAGAGACTCCACCCACTCCTAAAGAATGTTGGATGGTGGTGTTAGTTGCGATAACGCCATCTATATTGAGCTCTTTGACTAACTCACAGAGAAGTTTAATATCCTCTTGATTCATATCAGGGGAGATTTTTACAAAAAGCGGCTTAGGGTGAAGACGTCTTTTTTCAATAACAGTTTCCAGTATAGGTTTTAATTGTTCCACTTTTTGAAAGTCACGAAGTCCAGGCGTATTAGGAGAGGAGACATTAACCACAAGATAATCGCTGAGCGGAGCGAAAAGTTGGTAGAGATCCGCATATTCATTAGCCGTCATTTCTGGAGGGGTGTTTTTGTTTTTACCAATATTACTTCCAATCACCATTTGTGATTTAGAGTAACGTTCAATTCTTTTGAAAATTTTCAGAGAGCCATCATTCGGAAATCCCATGGCGTTTCTCAGAGAATATTGATCACTGTGACGAAAAATACGGGGCTTAGGGTTTCCACTTTGGGGCTCTTTGGTAATAGTTCCCAATTCAAGTGAGCCAAAGCCAATATTTTCAAAAAATTTGATACATTTCGCATTTTTATCAAAGCCAGCTGCAAGTCCGATGGGATGTGGCCAAGACATAATAGGGGTGGTCAATTTGAGCTTTGGGTTAAAGGGAGTCGGATTAAATAACTCGGATAACCAAGGAGCTTTTGAAAGTAAATTTATGGTCAAATCATGAACTTGCTCGGCGTCAAGCTTAAAGGCTACGTGTTTAAATGCCGAATAGAAGTCCATACTAAGTTTATATAATGGGGAACAAAATCAAGCAATTATAAATTCTCACGAGTTTAAAATTATGTTAGAGTAAATAAATTATGTTAAGAATATTATCGATTATTTTTTTAAGTTTTGTCTCCCTCTCAGCTTTTGCTCAAGTGACTCCCAAAGCCACTGACACCAAAGATTTACGTACTGAAAATGAAATGTTTTCCATACTCTTTATGGACGATAAAGAAAAAAATACAATAGTATTTAGTTCTGATTCCCTTGGTTCTTATCATCTCAATCATTCAGTTAATAGTAAGTTAGTTAAACGTAAAAAAGTTCCAACACAAACAGCACAAAAAATTGACGAGAACTTTGTCGATAAATTTATTACAATGAAATATATGATGGATACGAAAGTAATTGATGACTGTAAGTCTAAAACCACTTTATCTATGAGAGGTGAGAAGTTCAGCATTTGTCCAAAGGACACCGAAAGAACCAATGTCGTCAGCGAATTATTAAAATCTTTAAAGCAAGTCTTAATCTAAAGGAATAAAAATGAAGTTGTCTCTAGTCTTAATCTTAATTTTAAGTAGTTTTGTCGCTTTTTCCCTGGACGAAAAAGAGGATAAAGAAGAAAAGAATAGCTCGATTCTCGGGGCTCTCATACCGGGTAAACCTTCTAAAGATCAAATGCTGGGTGAAATTTTAAAAGGTGTTCTTGAAAATTACCACCTCACCAAAAAAGAACTGAACAATAAAGTTTCTGAAGATGCTTTCAAGCTTTATATTGAAAGATTAGATTATGGAAAACAATTTCTCCTAGAAGATGATGTGGAAGCACTTGAAAAATACAAAAAAGATTTTGATGATCAGTTGATGAGTGGGAATTTAGTGATCGCTAAAGAGACTTCAAAGTTGCTTAAAAAACGTATTATGTTTGTTAAGGGGCATGTGGAGAAAACACTTAAAAAAGATTTCGATTTCTCTAAAGAAGAAGAGTATGAAACGGATGCAAAGAAAAGAGAGTTCGTTGATACCAAAAAAGAATTACTTCAAAGATGGGATAAAATTTTAAAACTAGAAGTTTTGGTTCAGTACTTTGATTTGGAAGATGAACAAAATGGTGTTGGTGATAAAGACGATAAAGATAAAAAAGAGAAGAAGAAAAAGCAAAAAGCGGCTAAGAAAAAATCTGAAAAAGAGCTTATGAAAGAAGCAAGAGAAAAAGTCGCCAAAAGATATAAACGAATTTTTAAAAGACTATTAGAAGAAGATCATAGCGATGAAGTTGATAAGTTTTATAACTCTGTGGCTCGAGTCTATGATCCCCACACACTCTATCTGATTCCTGAAGAAAAAGAGGATTTTGATATTGATATGAGTGGAAAGCTCGAAGGTATTGGAGCTCTTCTCAGAGAAGAGGGGTCATTTATTAAAGTTGAGCGTATTATTCCCGGATCAGCTTCTTGGAAAGGCAAAGAGCTTAAAGCAGAAGATGTGATACTAGCGGTAGGACAGCAAAAAAATGAGTTCGTGGATATCGTTGATATGGGGATAAGAGATGCTGTAAAACTAATTAGAGGACCTAAAGGAACAAAAGTTTTTCTTAAAGTTAAAAAGCCAGAAGGCCATACTAAAACCATCGAAATCATTCGTGATAAAGTTATTCTCGAAGAATCATATGTTAAAAGCTCACTTTTAGAGATGAAAGATAAGAAGACGAAAGTTGGTTATATCAAAGTGCCTAAGTTTTACCGTGACTTTCAAGATCCAAATGGAAGAAACTGTTCTGATGATGTGAAAAAAGAACTGATTAAGCTCAATAAAACTGATGCGAAAGCAGTCATTTTAGATTTAAGAAATAATGGGGGAGGAGCGCTGGTTGATGCAACTCTTATGGCCGGTTTATTCATAGATAAAGGGCCGATTGTTCAAGTGAAAAGAACAGGAGCTCCCGATATCAAGTATGATGATGATAATAAAACTTTTTGGGATAAAGAGCTGATTGTCCTTGTGAACAGGTTCAGTGCTTCTGCTTCGGAGATTGTTGCAGGTGCGATTAAAGATTATCACCGAGGAATAATTGTTGGCTCTGGTGATCAAACTCATGGGAAAGGAACAGTTCAGGCTATCCTCAACCTTGATGAATTTGTTTCAACTAGATTTATTAGACTGGATAGCTCTCTGGGAGCGATGAAAATTACCACAGATATGTTTTATCGTATCAACGGAATGTCCACTCAATTTAGAGGGGTAGAGCCTGATATCAAGCTTCCTGATCCATTCGCGTTTATGGACACCGGTGAGAAATCTCTTGATCATGCAATTCCCTATGCAGAAGTTGATCAAGCTAAATATAAACTTTGGAAAAAAGACATAAGAAAGAATCTGGATAAAGTCGCCAAAATGAGCCAAGCCAGAGTGAAAAAAGATGATCGTTTCTCCAAGATTTTAGAAAGCATCGAGTGGTCAACCGAGAGAAAAGAACAGACCAAGAGACCTTTGAGTCTAAAGGCCATGAAAAAGTATCGAGAAGAGACGCAAAAAATGGCTGATAAGTTTGAAAATGAGAAAGTGAATGAAAATGTTCAGGTTTCTCATCTCTCAGATAAAAAGAAAAAAATGACAGAAGTTGAGAAAGAAAGCTTTAAAGAATTCAAAGAAGAGCTGCAAAAAGACCCTGTTATTGAAGAAACACTTTTCATTGTTGAGGACTTAATAAAGTCTTAATAACGGCTCTCGTAAGAGGGCTTTTCTTTTTACATTTTAGGTGTTTATGACTAGAATGATGCCTTATACAAAAGGTGTAAACATGTCTAAAACTAAGTCTAAAGTCGATTTAAAACCCTTCAATAAATATTATTATTATGAAAAAGCAGTTCAGAACCCTGAGAACGAAGTTGAGTTCTTTAATGAGAAGTATGAAGAAATTCGAGGCAAAGAACCTAAAACACTAAGAGAAGACTTTTGTGGAACCGGTGCCATCAGTTGCGAATGGGTGAAGCAGGGAGAAGAGTATCAGTCGTGGGGGATTGATTTAGATCCTGAGCCAATTGAGTATGGGAAAGAATTTCATTTGGGAAGCTTGGATAAAGAAGAACAAAAAAGAGTTCATTATATTCTTGATGATGTCATGAAAGCTCAAACCCCAAAAACAGATGTGATTTTTGCTTTTAACTTTTCCTATTTTATTTTCAAGAAAAGATCAGAGCTCATTAAATATTTTACAAGTGTAAAAAATTCTCTGAAAGACGATGGTGTTTTTTTTATAGATCTCTTTGGAGGACCCGATTCTCAAACTGTCATGACGGACGAGATTAAGCATCCTGGTTTTAAGTATTTCTGGGATTGCCAGTACTTTAATGCCATCAATAATGATTGTCGCTTTGCTATTCACTTCAAACGCAAAGGGGAGAAAAAGCGTAAGGATGTTTTTGTCTATGAATGGCGTATGTGGGGAATGCGTGAGTTGAGAGACATTTTAGAAGAAGTAGGGTTTAGTCAGACCATTGGTTATTGGGAAGGTGAAGATGAAGATGGTGATGGCGATGGAAACTTCTTTGAGTGTGAAGATGCAGATAACTGTGATGCTTGGGTTACTTATATCGCTGCTATCAAATAACTAAAACAAGGGATTTTTATGTCAGACCAATTGCCTGATACTCACGATTATAAAGTTTGGGAAGAAGCGGCTCTAAAATCTCTTAAAATGGAGTCCACAGAAGAGCTGGAAGAATTTTTAAAATCTATGTCTATCGAAGATATAGAACTTAATGCGCTTGTCACAAGATCAATTAAAGATTTTAATCTCAAAACATTTCCTAATGAGAGAATCTTAGCCCGTTATATCCACTCAGGTCTAGGCAGTCATGAACATCATGAAGATGGACTTGATTATGTCGTCACCAATAACCCAACAACGATCACCAAAGATCAAAAACTGATTCAGGTTATTCAAGATAAAAATGCCATCCTGTATGGTGATGAAATTCTTGTTGATATATTTGCTTTGCTCGAGTCTTTTAACTACGACAGTGATGATATTCAAAATTATTTAGAGAAAATGGTTTCAAAAGATCATGTCCATTTACTCATCAATGGCTCTGAGTTACATAATTCAGGAGCAACAATTGTCCAAGAGTTAGCTGCAAGTCTCCACCTTATGCTACGCTTTATGGAGCCCTTTATTAAGGCCCATCGAAAAATATGTTTTATGACATCTGTTGATTCATCTTATTTTCTACAAGTGGCAAAATTGCGAGGGATTCGATTCTTGCTCGAGAAATTATTTGATGAACTTGAAATAAAACATGATCGTTTTCTTATCATTGCACGCAGTTCATTGCGTGAAATAACTTTATATGACTCATGGTCTAATATGATTCGTATTTCTGGCCAAGTTTCAAGTGCCTTGATCGGAGGGGCAGATGTCATTGTTCCTACTTGTTATGATGTCCTTAACCAAATTTACGCCTTAAAAGAAAGTTCTGCTCAAGCTCTAAGACATTCTCGTAATACTTTTCATGTTTTGGTTCAAGAATCTGGTCTGACTCGAGTCAAAGATAGCGCCAAAGGTTCATTTGTCATAGCTGATCTGACTGATAAAATTACTCAGCAAACTCTGGAAGAATTAAAAGCCCATGCCCAACAAAAAAGTTTACTCTATGTGTTCGAAAAACTCAGCGACCAAGTTGCAGAAAAAAATAAACTGAGAGAAGAGCAATTATCTTTTAGAAAGAAAACAGTTTGCGGCATCAATAATTACGCTCAAAATGCAGAAAGAGTGTCTCCTAAATTCACTTCAAAAATGCTACAAAAGCGCAGAGGAGCGAATTCACTATTTCCCTTTAGAAGAGACAGTGAAGATTTTGAATTGCTTCGCCTGAAGTTAGAAGAGAACCATCTCGCTGGAAAAAAAGTTTTACTTCTCCATTACGGGGATTTGAAAAAAATCAATGCTCGAATCACTTTTTGCCAAAACTATTTTGAGTCACTTGGACTAGAAATTGAAGTTCTGCCCTTGAATGAAAACCTCTCTTGGGATCAAAACGATTACTTAGGGGTGATCTTTTGTGCTCAAGATAGTGAGTTTGATAAAGTTTTTGATTTGTATGATGAGCAAATAAATATTCCATGTTTTATCGCGGGAAAAAACTTTGTCAAAGACAAGATGACCAATATTTATCAAGGACAAAATGTTTTCAAGCTTTTGAATGACTTTAGTCAAGGGATTGGTGTGAAATGAAAAACTATAACGAAATATTAGAAAGTTTTAGTCTCGATTATCAGAAACCAAAAACAAATGATATAAAGACAGTAGAGACCCCTGAAGGAATTAAAGTTAAGTCACAATACAGCTTAGAAGACTGTCAGGGAATCGCACATCTCGGTAAGCTTGCAGGAGTGCCTCCTTTTCTAGGAGGGCCCTATCCAACCATGTACCGATCAAGACCTTGGACCATTAGACAATATGCTGGTTTTTCTACCGCCCATGAGTCAAATCAGTTCTATCGAGAAAATTTAAGTAAAGGTCAAAAAGGTCTCTCGGTGGCTTTTGATTTAGCGACCCATCGTGGTTATGACTCCGACCATCCTCGAGTTGAAGGAGACGTGGGAATGGCAGGGGTGGCCATTGATTCCATTCTTGATATGAGAATTCTTTTTGATCAAATTCCTCTCGATGAAATTTCAGTTTCTATGACGATGAATGGTGCCGTTCTTCCCATACTCGCTCTTTATATTGTGGCTGCGGAAGAGCAAGGTGTTCCTCAGGACAAACTGAGTGGAACTATTCAAAATGATATTCTTAAAGAGTTTATGGTGCGAAATACCTATATTTATCCACCGGCTGCCAGTATGAAAATTATCTCGGATATTTTTGCTTATACTTCAGAAAAAATGCCAAAGTTTAACTCTATCTCTATTTCAGGCTATCATATGCAAGAAGCTGGAGCGACCGCCGATCTGGAGCTCGCTTATACTATCGCTGATGGAATTGAGTATATTAAAGCAGGTCTTGCTTCCGGGATTGATATTGATAAATTTGCTCCCAGGCTTTCCTTTTTTTGGGCGATCGGCATGGATTACTTTATGGAAGTAGCGAAGATGAGAGCAGCGAGAGTGCTCTGGTCTGAGTATGTGTCAGCTTTTCAACCCAAAAATCCAAAGTCCTTGAGCCTTCGCACCCATAGTCAAACCTCAGGTTGGTCGTTAACGGCCCAAGATGTTTATAATAATGTAACGAGAACTTGTATTGAGGCCATGGCCGCCACCCATGGGCACACCCAATCTCTTCATACTAATTCTTTGGACGAAGCTCTTGCACTTCCCACAGCATTTAGTGCGAGGATTGCTCGTAATACTCAGCTCTATATTCAACACGAAACCGATACCACAAAATATATCGACCCTTGGGCCGGAAGCTATTATGTGGAGAAGCTCACTGATGAATTAATAAAAAAAGCAAAAGAACATATTGCTGAAATTAACGAATATGGAGGGATGGCCAAAGCGATAGAAGCTGGTATTCCTAAAATGAGAATAGAGCAGGCCAGCGCTAAGACACAAGCTAATATTGATAGTAAAAATAAAATCATTATTGGTGTGAATAAATATCCCTTACATGAGAAAGAAGATATTCCTGTTCTGAGTGTGGATAACAAAGCTGTTCGAGCTGGCCAAATTGAAAGACTTTCACAATTAAAGAAACTCCGAGATGAGCAAGAAGTAAAAAAAGCCCTGGATGCACTCAGTGAAGCGGCTAAGACCAATCAAGGAAATCTTCTTGATCTGTCTGTCCAAGCCGCTCGCGCCATGGCCACTGTGGGGGAGATCTCCAGTGCTCTGGAAGTTGTCTACGGCCGGCATCAAGCTGAAATTAAAACGATCAGTGGGGTGTATCAAAAAAGTTTAGGTGAAAGTGAGAAAATGAAAACAATAGAGAAAAAAATCAAACAATTTGAAATCGTTTTAGGTCGAAGACCTAGAATTCTATTGGCCAAAATGGGTCAAGATGGACACGATAGAGGACAGAAAGTTATTGCCACTGCCTTTGCTGATATTGGTTTTGACGTTGATATAGGACCTCTCTTCCAAACCCCAGCTGAGAGTGCTAAGCAAGCGGTAGAAAATGATGCCCATATCATTGGGGTTTCCTCTTTAGCTGCGGGACATTTGACTCTCGTGCCTCAGCTTCAAGCTGAACTGGCTAAGTTTGAGCGCGAAGATATTATGATCGTGGTAGGAGGAGTTATTCCTCCTGATGATTACCAAAAACTTAAAGATATGGGAGTGGCCGCAGTCTTCGGACCAGGAACCGTTATACCTGAAGCCGCAGAAAAACTTATTGACCAGCTTTTAAAACAAAATGAAATCAACTCTTAGTTTAGAACAATACGTTGATGGTATAAAAAAGCAGAACAGGGCCATTCTGGCCAAGGCCATAACCTTAATTGAATCTTCTCTTAAAGAGCATCAACTCCTGGCCAGAGAATTGATTCGAGAAATCCTTCCTTTGACTGGGAACGCCCAAAGAATTGGAATCTCAGGAACCCCTGGGGTGGGTAAGTCCACTTTTATCGAGCATTTTGGGATGAAGTCTATTGAACAGGGTCACACCCTTGCCGTGCTTGCTATTGACCCCACTTCTCAGCTCACCGGTGGATCAATTTTGGGTGATAAAACAAGAATGCAAAAATTAAGTGCCCATGCTGATGCCTTTATTAGACCAAGCTCCAATGGAGACTCTCTCGGAGGAGTGGCGGCGAAAACGTTTGAGGTGATGTTGCTTTGTGATGCTTTTGGTTTTGATCGTATCTTTATAGAATCAGTAGGAGTGGGACAATCTGAAATAGCTCTCTCAAATATATGTGACTTTTTTATTCTCCTTATGCAACCTGGCAGTGGGGATGAACTACAAGGAATTAAAAGAGGTATTTTAGAAGTCAGTGATTTAGTGATCGTTAACAAAGCTGATGGAGACAATTTACCCCAGGCCAAGATTGCTAAACATGACTATGAGAATGCTCTTAGTGTCCTTAAAGCAAAAAGTTCATGGCCTCCCAAAGTTTTACTTTGCTCTAGCCTTGAAAAAACCGGGTTTGAGGCTATCGAAGAAACGATCCAAGAGTATTACTCAAAATATTTTCAAATTGATTTTAGACACAAAAAAATTAAAGTGTGGTTAAAAGAAATTATGATTCAACAGTTTAAAACAAAAATTCTTAAATCCAAAAAAATTGAAGATCAAATTGATAAGATTATTCTCTCAAGTGAGGATATGCTTACTGATATAGATCGTTTATATGAGAGGTTGGTTCATGATTGATTATACCACTTCAAAAAAAAGAAGAGCTGAATATGTGCTTCATAAACTAGAGGAGCTCTATCCGGAGACCCCCATTCCACTGGATCATAAAGATCCCTATACTCTGCTGATTGCCGTTCTTTTATCGGCCCAATGTACCGATGAGAGAGTCAATCAAGTCACTCCGCATTTATTTAAAAAAGCAGACACTCCCCAAAAAATGGTGAAGTTAAGTGTGGAGGAGATTAAGGCCATTATTCGTCCTTGTGGCCTTAGTCCCCGCAAGTCAAAGGCGATTTGGGAGCTCTCCGATATTCTTATCAAACAGCATGGAGGAGTTGTTCCCGCAAGTTTTGAAGATCTTGAAGCCTTGCCCGGCGTGGGACATAAAACAGCTTCCGTGGTGATGAGTCAGGCTTTTGATGTGCCAGCGTTTCCTGTTGATACTCATATTCATCGCTTGGCCCAGAATTGGAAGCTCACCAGTGGTAAAAACGTAGAGCAAACGGAAAAAGATCTCAAAAGACTTTTTCCCGAAGAGACTTGGAATAAGCTTCATTTGCAAATTATTTTTTATGGCAGAGAGTACTGTACTGCCAGAGGTTGCAAGGGAATTGTCTGTCCTATCTGTACGACCCTTTATCCTAAAAGAAGAAAGCCCATTGAAAAAAAGTAGTGAACTTCAAATTGTCTTTTTTGATGGGGTTTGCAATCTATGCAATGCCTCTGTTGATTTTATTATCAAACGCAATAAAAAGAAAAACCTGTATATCGCTCCACTCCAAGGGCAAACAGCTAAAGAGCTTTTAGATGTGAGATACAGAACCTTTTTTGGAAGCCTGATTTATTATGATCGTGGAAAGAGCTATATTGCATCTGAAGCGGCGCTAAGGATAGCGGGCCAACTCAAATTTCCATGGAGTCTTTTAAGATTTTTTCTTTTTGTTCCAAAGTTTATCCGTGACCGAGTTTATTTTTTTATTGCAAAAAATAGATATCGTTTTTTTGGACAACAAGAAACCTGTAGACTCCCTCTCCCAGAAGAAAAAAAATACTTTTTAGAGTGATTACTTTTGTCTCATTTGCCAAAGAAGTTGAGAGAGATATGGTCTTCGTTTTTCTTTGGTGGCCACCATCAACAATTTTGTAATCTTGAGATTATCAGCATCAGTGTAGAGTAGAATCAGCAACTCTTGTAAGTAATTCGTCCCTAAGGTGATATAGTTATCCGTTCCAATTCCGAGAGAGACGCCTTTTTTCTCCCACCATGAAAAAGGATGATCTTTGTAGTCTTTAAAAGAGCCAGTCAGCCTTTTATTAGATGAAGGCAGGGCAATGAGAGACACACCTTTAGTGAGCATTCTATTGAGAACATCGTGTTGGTAATGCTCCACTTCTCTTGCGGTATGGAATTTTGTTTTCACAAAAATTGTTTTT
>CEQY01201095.1_pt1 | contig 23113 bp, 24 predicted proteins | sample 361391 | NCBI WGS metagenome assembly CEQY01 (sample SAMEA2621075, study PRJEB7988) | marine metagenome | isolation source: saline water (ENVO:00002010), including | reverse complement strand
AAAGGTCGCGCCTGATGGTGCCCAGTTGCTAGCAAATCTTCGTGGACAAGAGAGTGTTAAGGATGCTTAGCTTCATAGGAACCGATTGGACCGGGCATCAGTCATCAGCCCGAACCTATTCTTTGAACACCTCAATTTTTTTGCCCCCCCGGGAGGATAAGAAATGTTAGGACACGATGCGGTAGCCCAAGCCCTTGTCGATCATGGAGTCGACACTGTTTTCGGTGTGCTCGGAGACGGAAATCTTTTTATTGGCGAAAACCTGCAACGAGAGCACGACGTCACTCTGATCGGGGCCACACATGAGGCTAACGCTGTTTGCATGGCCGAAGGATGGGCAAAAGCGACCGGCAGACTGGGTGTAGCAACTGTCACGCATGGGCCCGGACTCACCAACACGATTACTGCACTAGTAGAAGGCGTAAAGAACGAAACGCCGATGCTGTTAGTAGCTGGCGACACTCCAATCGAAAATGAACAACACCTTCAGAACCTTGATCAACACGCATTGGTTGTAGCCACAGGCGCGGGTTTTCAACCTGTCCGAAATGTTGAAACTATTGCGGAAGATGTTTCTTCAGCTGTGCGACGTGCCCACGCCGAGCGTCGACCAATTGTCTTGAATGTCCCATTAAATATCGAATGGGACGAAGTTGAATACCAACCGCGCCCGGCCCTCAACCCTCCGCCTGTCCGGTTAGCGCCAGACCCTGATCAACTCGAATCAGCACTCGGTATTATCGCCTCCTCAACCCGACCCATCATCTTGGCTGGTCGTGGTGCTGTGGCGTCGGGTGCACGAGAAGCTCTTATACAGCTGGGTGATGCTCTCGGGGCGCCTTTGGCAACTTCTCTCTTAGGCACAGGCTTTTTCAGAGACGAGCCTTTCAACCTTGGTATTCACGGAACGTTAAGTCATGAAATTGCCGGCGAAACCTTGGCGATGGCTGACTGTCTCGTCGTCTTCGGAGCTTCGCTGAATTTCTTTACGACTGATTATCAAAGCCTGTTAGCAGGCAAGCGAGTTGTGCACGTGAACCTTGATCCAACCCACATTGATCGACATGCAACTGTTGACGCAGGGGTTGTAGGAGACGCACGAGTTGTAGCTGAAGCGATGATCGAACTGTTAGCAGAAGCCGAGCATCAGCCATCTTCATTTAGGACAGCGGACCTCGAAAAGAAACTTCGAGAGTTCGACCCAACTAATTCATACGAAGACAAAAGCTACGATGGCGCCGTTGACCCCCGAACCTTGACTCGCCAGCTAGATGCTGGTTTACCTCAAGACAGGCAAGTCGTAGTTGACGCTGGCCGGTTCATGCTTGACGCTCTGACAATGTCGGTTCCTAAACCGCGAGACCTGGTCACGAGCCACGGCTTCGGAGCTATAGGGCTGGGCATGTCGACGGCAATCGGTGCCGCTGTAGCTGACCCAACCCGACCGACGGTGCTGTGCATCGGTGACGGCGGCTACATGATGGGAGGTCTAACCGAACTTTCAACCGCTGTACATCTGGGCCTCGACCTCGTAGTGATCGTGTACAACGATGGCAGCTACGGTGCCGAACATATCCAACTCGTAGCTAAAGGTATGGACCCAACCGCTTCTCTTCATGACTGGCCAGACTTCTGCGCTGTCGCTGCGAGCATGGGTTGCGATACGGCAAAGATCACTTCTCTCGAAGACGTGGACGCGGCGCTTGAGATAGTCAAAAATCGACAGTCGGGCAGACCCGTATTGATTGAAGCCTCTACTGATCCTGATGTGGTCTCCACCATTTATGGCCATCACAGATGAGTCAAACCACCATTGACTTATCGGACACCTACGTTGGGATGCCCGACACAATGCAGGGTGGCTACGTTGCCGGCCTAGCTGCTGGGTCCTCCAACGGCCCTATCAGGGTCCATATCCGCAAAGCAATGCACCCTGGTGAATCGTTGGTTCGCAGCACTAAAGATGATGGAGCAGTGATACACCGAGACACCGACCTGGTGATGTCTGCATCTCTGGGCCCTCTCCATGTAGATCCTCGATCACCAATCTCAAGGGAATCCATTGATGCAGCAATGGGAAGACCCATGGGATGGGACCCGCCATATCCGCAGTGCATCGGATGTGGCCACGAGGTTGATGGACTCGGAGTACGAATCAGACCACTCGGCGACGGAAGTCATGTTGTTGCAGTCTGGTCGCCTGCCCCTCAATGGGCAGACGAGAACGGAGTGATACCCCGAGAGTTTGTCTGGACAGCTTTCGATTGTGTTACCGCATACGTACTTTTCGTCGATCCACCCAAAAAAGCTGGCGGCGGTGCAGTAACAGGCAACATAGCGGCACAGTTTTTCGACGACGTTCGTGTGGGTGAAACATATGCATTTCAGTCATGGCGAGAACGCGACGATGACCGGAGCATCATCTGCGGAGGCGCTCTATATAGCTCCGAAGGGTTAATAGCGGTTGCGGACCAAGAGATGGTGCGGACAAAGGACTGGGGATTTCAGATACCGTCCGAACCTCTAGCAACATAACTTCTCGATTCACATTGAAAAGAGTTACGAAATGATTGATTCAGTTGAAGAACATTACGGAAATGACGGCATTGTTGAGCGGGTCGTTGGCGCGTTAAGTCAGTCAGGTTTTGATACAGAAAATCTCGACCCTGATGTCTTGGCTGGCGCAGACGAATTTCATATCGGCGGCCGCGAAGGCACCATTCAGGTCGCGGCGGCGCTCAACCTCAACAGTGAAAATCATCTCCTCGATGTTGGTTGCGGAATCGGCGGAGCGGCCCGATTCTTCGCTCGATCCACGGGAGCATCAGTCACCGGCATCGACCTAACACCCGAGTTTGTTGAAGCAGCTATCGAGTTAACCGACCTTGTCGGTATGAGCGAGCTGGTTGACTTCAAAGTCGGTTCAGCGACAGACCTCCCATTTATGGATGACACCTTCGACGCAGTAACCATGCTTCATGTTGGTATGAACATCGCCGACAAGGACCAGATGATGCGCGAACTTGCCAGAGTGTGTCGACCACAAGGAACAGTCTTGATCTACGACGTGACGATTACGAAAAACGGTGATTTGACCTACCCTATGCCCTGGTCTTCAACGCCCCAATTCAGCTTCCCAGAGTCCGTTGACAGCTACGAAAGGGCAGCCGGTGACGCTGGTTTACGCCATATCGGCAACTCCGATCACTATGACTTAGCTTTGAGATTCTTTAACGAACCACCAGCTTCCCCTCCGCCAGTGACGCTCGGGCATCTAATGGGCCCTCGCATGATGGAAATGAAAGACAACGCGGCTGACGCCGTAAATCAAGGTCTTATTAGCCCAGTGATGATGAAGTTTCAGGCTCCCTAAATTTCAAACCACCTTTTCGGTACTAACTCGTCTGACATCCATTTCGAAGCGGAGACCTTCAATTGGGGGGTGAGCGACATGCCAATGGATTCCATTGACTAGTGCGGGCCCAATGCGTTCCATCAGTGCCTCTCCAGCTTGACTAAACCAGTCCTCAGCACAATAAACATCGATCACGGTGCAGTCGTGCCAGTCAACGCCAATGGAAGTCATGCGATCCTCCATTTCTTGACAGACCTGATCAATTCTTGACATCCAGGCCTCTTTGTCGCTCCGATCTTTAGCGACAATGCTGCTGACTTGAAGATCGCTTTGATCCATCAGATCACCTGCTCCAGCCACTACGAATGACCGACGGTCGGGATTGTCAGATGGCTTCACGTAGCTGAATGCGTACAAAGAGGTGGTTTGGGGCGCGTATTGAACCGGCGCAACATTTGTTCGGGCAATAGGGTTTTCGTCACCGTTCAAAAGACCCCAACTATTCAATAAGGCCCTGTATTCATCGTTGAACCCAATAAAGCCCTCAAACGAATGCGGCTCAGGGCAACGAAGCTCCACTGCGCATAATGCTCTTCTGTCGACACCATCGTCTTCTGTGATGGCCTCAATGCGTTCGAAACCCTCACGCCACGAAATCTCTTCCGCCAAGCGAATACGAACAATCTCATTCCCAGGAGACGCCACTACTCCACCTGAATATGGGTCAATACCGGGGACGTATGAGAACGGAGCTACCGGGCTAAGTCGCACATTCATATGCACCTCTCGTTGATATAGACCCCATTCTTTCACCGTGATGAACACTTCACTATGAATTGTTGAATTGCGATATCAAGTGCATCGCCTTCTTGTCGCGACTACGGTCCTGCCCATGGGAGAAATGGTTTCATTTGCAAGTAACGGACACGACGCCAGAGGACATCTAGCCCTGCCCGACAGCGGATCAGGGCCAGCGGTCATGGTCATTCAAGAATGGTGGGGATTGAACCCGCAAATGAAGGGAGTGGCTGACTATCTCGCCGACCAAGGTTTCGTCGCATTGGCACCAGATCTGTATCACGGTGAATTAGCGGGCCACGACGAGATGGACAAAGCTGGACAACTAATGACCGACTTGCCACCCGATAGGGCAGCTCGCGATATGAGCGGGGCAGTCGATTTCTTACTGAACCATGAAGCGTCGTCTGGAGACGGGGTAGGGGTCGTGGGATTCTGCATGGGAGGCCTCCTCAGCTTCATGATCGCGGCTCTCCGCGGAGACGCTGTTAAGGCCGCCGTTCCGTTCTACGGATTTCCGCAAGGGGAACAAGAACCAGATTGGTCAGGCTTAACTGCCTCAGTTCAGGGTCATATGGCCTCACCCGACGATTTCTTTACTCCAGAAGCAGCATCAGATCTGGGTGAACGCCTTCGGGAGATGGGTAAAGACGTTCAAATCACGATCCATCAGGCCGGTCATGGCTTCATGAATGAAGAAAACCCTATGGGTGCGTTTGACGAAGGGCTTGCAGCTGAGCTCTGGCCTCAGGTCGTGGGTTTCTTGGAATCCAAACTCAGCTGATTCGTTAGTTGACCGGGTCGACACCTGCAACGGTCACTCGTCGCATAACGCGTCTACGAGCAGAAATCTCATACGGACGCAACCGGTGGAGCGTTGACCGGTTATCCCAGATGACCAAATCATTCGCCTGCCAGTCATGTTCATAAATGAACTGTTCTTGTGTTGCTGCGGTCAGGACGTCCTCAATAAGCTCCCGGCCTTCGTCAAGGTCCATGCCTTCGACGTGTGAAACATGGCCTCCCATGTAGAGAGACTGGCGGCCGCCCGCATGGCTGCGTATCCATGGGTGGCTTACTGCTGGGTATTTCTTTTCCTCTTCAGGGCTCATCGGCTCCATACGGCCAGGGTTGTTTGCTCGGCTGTAGACATAGCTATGAATCAACCGTTTACCCTCAATCGCCGTTAACAGATCTGCGGGAAGTTCGGCTAAAGCAGAAAACATGTCGGCGAATTGTGTCTCACCTCCAGAATCGGGCACTTCTACGGCGTAGAGCATGGTGCATAGACAAGGGACTTCTCGAAAAGAGCTGTCAGTGTGCCAACGCTCAGTGCCTCTCAGAAAAACTGCTTGAGGCTCCTCGTAGTCAACAACTTCACCATCGTTTCTGACGTTTGTTAAATCAAAGATTTCAGGGTGGTCGGGATGTCGTTTTTCGGGTTCTGGAAGGATTTCTAATTCTCCGAAAGCTCGGCCTAATTCGACGAGTCGAGCAGGCGAAATCTCCTCGCCTCGCATTAACAAAACTCCATGCTCGCTCAATCCAACGGTCAGCGCTTTGACTAGTTGTTCGTCAACATCTTGATGTTGATCTAACCCATGTATTCGAGCACCAAAATCATTTTGCAGTTTCTCAAACTCAAGCTTCATGCTTAGCCAGCAATCTGAAATTCTTCTGAGCCAACCGGAATAATCGGAGAGAAGTCACGGGCGGCGTAGTACTCCGCTCGTTCATAGGTTTCTCCGCGGTTGTCTATCGGACAGACATTTACGAACAAAAGCAATCTTCTGAGTGGACTGATGTTGACAGTAGAGCCATGCACAACGGTCATATCCATAAAGAGCACCGAGCCTGCAGGCCCAGTTATGGTTTCCAGCCCGTATTGGTCCACAAGCCGAGCCATTGTTTCCTCGGTGATGTCATAGCGGTACTTCGACACCTCTTCAAAATCAGGCGACGTCGGGTCCAGCGAAGCTGTCGAAACTAAGCCTTCCTTATGTGAGCCGGGAACCCCTAGTAATGGAGCGTTTACTTCTGTCACATCATCAAGGAAGATCCCGATCATCACTCCTCGCGGTTCTGGCACTCCATCGACTCGGTGATAAGTACCGAAGTCCTGATGCCATGCAACAACTGATCCGTTGGTCTGTTTGATGTTGATACGAGATTGGTGGACGTATACGTCGTTGCCTAAAAGGGTCTTACTCGGATTGATGAGATTTTCATGCCGACACAGAACAGCGAGCTGTTCGTCAAATAGATGCATCCCCCATGAAACATGCGGTGACCCATCTGCTTCACGTCCTACCTCAGGACCGGGTCGCTTCAGAACCTCAAGTGCGGCATCGCTCAGTAGCTGAATCTCGTCAGTGTTAAAAACAGACGGCGCGACTGTCCAGCCACGTTCTCTGAACTCTTCACACTGATCCTCAGTCAGATCCATTTTCAGCAACTCCTGTACGAATTTGTTCAATGCCGTTTTGTAAAGCCGACATCATCAAACCAATGTCGTAGCTATAGCTGACCATTCGAAATCCTCGGTTCACCCAGTCAATCCCCGTCTCCACTGACCCAGCAAGACACGCTGCTGTTTTCCCGTGGGTTTCGCAAGCTCCCAAAATCATATCTATGCCTTTTTGCATTTCCGGGTGGGCGGTATCTCCCGGGACCTCAAGAGAAAGTGACAGGTCGCCATGTCCTAGATGAGCAACATCAACTCCAGGAACCGACATGATTTCTTCAGCGTTAGCGATTCCTTTTGCGGACTCAATAAGAACACAAACCATGGTCCGCTCGTGAGCACCAGCAATGATGTCAGGCACCGAGTCGGAGCTGTAGTCATCGTGAGCTCCACCAAACATGGCTCCCCGTTGACCTTGCGGTGGATATCGAGTCCACTTCACAAATTCTTCCGCTTGTTCTGCACTCTCACACATTTGGAAGAGCATCCCTGCTGCACCTAAATCAAGCAAACTTGCGGTGTATTGATAGGTGGTATCGGGGGGCCGCACGAGCGGAACGATGTCTAGGCCGCGGCATAAAGCCAATTGCATCTTCATTTCTTCCATGGAGAAGCCGCTGTGTTCCATGTCATAGAAAACAAAGCTAGAGCCTGCGTTTTGAAGTATCTGTGGGAGACCCGCACTCAGAAATTCGAAGACCATAGTCCCATAGTGGGTTTCGCCGTTCGCTAGGTTCGCTTTTAATGGATTGGGACGCATGTTCCAAGTGTTGCAGAAATTCAGCGTCCGAATTTAGTTGTGGCGGACATATCCAGAATTCGTCACCTGAGCCACTTCGGACCAGCAATATCCGGGTCCACAAAGAATTTGGCTAATTAATGCTTTATTGATTTGACGACCCTTACTTAGTCGTATAGTAATTAGTGCTAATTACTATTTAGTGCTAAAAGGAGCTTATAATGTTTACTAAATCAGTGACCAGCAAGATCACTTTCTCTCAACCAAAGCTGCTGTTCATGGCAGCTGGCTTTGCGTCCCTCGTGCTGTCAGTCAGTCTCTGGTACAGCGGCAACAAGGACCAAGGGATTTTCGTTGGACTGTGGGTACCAGCCATTCATTCTTTGGGGACCCTGGTTCTCACTAACGATCGGGCTGCCCAATGAATGAGACGCTTTTAATGTGTGTCGGAGCAGCTGTGTTCGGTTTCACCGTTTGGGGGGTGCTACTCGTTGCCTATGCGAATGGTAGAGATGCCTCGAGCGAGGACCTCTCTTTCGGACAACGTGAATCGGTTCCCCTTCCAACCGGCGAATTTGCAGCGCAACCGGTCTACACCCGGGTCACGGCTCCAGAAGCAGTCGTAAGCCAAGGCGATAACAACACTTCGTTAGATCCCAAAGACTGAAATCCACATGACCTCTTCCCTTGCTCTTATCGCCCTTGCGACCGCTGCCTTCATGGCAGGTGTCCTCTGGGTCATACAGGTGGTTCATTACCCCCTGCTAGAAGAGGTTGCGGAAGATTCGATCACGAGAATAGCGACAAAACACCAAGGTCTTATCACCTGGGTCGTTGCTCCAATCATGGTCATCGAGGCCACTAGCAGCTTTCTGCTCCTGCTCCAGTGGCCAACAGAGGCGATCTTTGAGTCTCTAATCGGATTTTGCTTACTGATCGTTGCCGTTGGCGTAACCGTCTTTCAGGCGGTGCCGCTTCACTCCAAAATAGCCAATGGGAGAGCAGATCTAATCCCCACGCTGGTGCGAATCAACTGGACCCGCACGGTGGCATGGAGCTTACGAGTTCCCTTCGGCGCTGTGGTTGCCTACCAGATACTGAACTGAGTCCCCTATGACAAGCAAACATGCAATCAACGTAGCCATAGCCATTTCTCGGCCTCCCGCGGAGGTATGGGATTCCGTCAAAGACATTGAATCTCACACCGAGTGGATGAAAGACGCCTCCGCTATCCGCATTACATCTCAGTCAAAGGCGGGAGAAGGGACGCATTTCGAATGTGACACCAAGATCGGCCCATTTCGCTTGGTTGACAAAATGACGATTACCTCCTGGCAAGAAAACAGCGTCATGGGCGTCAGCCACCAAGGAATCGTTAGTGGGTGGGGTCAATTTTCGCTAGAGGAATCCCACTCAGGGGGAACCCTATTTCGGTGGGCCGAGAGCTTGCGGTTTCCTTGGTATCTCGGAGGCCAGCTGGGGGCCTTCATTTCGCGTCCCATTCTTCGCTGGGTTTGGAATGGGAATCTCCGCCGGCTCAAAGCATTAATCGAACACGACGGTCGAGATCTACAACTCTAAAAATCAACCTCGCTTTTACCGCTAATTCTCTTAATAAGTCAATAATCCAACCAAATGAAAGGCTGAAAATGAATGCACCAAGCAACACCCTCAATCTCTACCTCAACGACATTGGTAATCATGATCTCCTTACCAAAGCAGAAGAGGTAGAGCTAGCCGAACAGATTCGACTAGGGAAAGAAGCATCAGAAAAAATGGAGGCCGGCGAGTACCTTGATCTCCAAGATCTGAAAAGACTCGAGCGGCTGACCAAAAAAGGTTTGCATGCCAAGGAGCACTTCATCCTCAGCAACCTCCGACTCGTAGTGAGCGTTGCTAAGAAATACCCCGTCCCTAACTCGCTAAGCCTCGAAGACCTTATCCAGGAAGGCAACATCGGTTTGGAGCACGCAGTCGAAAAGTTCGATGGGCGTAAAGGCTTCAAATTTTCGACTTATGGAACCTTTTGGATCCGGCAATCAATTAATCGCCTGATCGATCAACACAGCAACTTAATTCGGATTCCCGCTGACACTCACAGCGCCTTGCGGCGAAAGCTGCGCGAGGCTGATGTGGCATCTCCAGAGTTGTCTCAAGAAATGCGCAGGATCAACGCATTAACTCGCGTTACCTCTCTTGACGTGCCAATTGACAACGACGGGAGCAAGGATCTCCATACGGTGGTGGCATCTCTCGATCCGACCCCAGATGATCTCGTTAATGAATGGCACAACCAGGAACTCGTCACCCGAGCACTCAACAAAATGAAGCCCAAAGTACGAGAAATGGTCCGCTACCGTTTCGGTTTGGATGATGGTATCGAAAAAACATTCCGTGAAATTGGTGACTTAGTGGGAGTTTCAGCTGAAAGCGCCCGGCGGGCGGTCAGCAAGGCTCTTGCGTCAATCGCTGCCGACAAGAGCCTGGACCCTGCATCGTGAAATCGTTAAGGGCTGGACCGTCGCACACCTTGAATCGCTTTGCAGTGTCGCCTTTAGGATTCGCGTAATGAGTTCTTTACTCGTATTCACGAGAGATCTTCGCCTCGACGATAACCCGGCTCTCTGCGCTGCAGCCGCTGACGGGCCGATGCATTGTCTTTTTGTTAAGGATGAAGCGATCTTGAACAACCCAACGACCTCCCAGAGACGACTTAGCTTTCTAAATCAATGTCTCGAAGACATCTCGTGCTCTTTAACCGACTGCGGAGCCGAACTTGAGGTGGCTTACGGAAACTGGCTCGAAGAAGTTCAACAGCGAGTTCGAGAGTTGAACGTAACAAGCGTCCACATCTCCGATGACTACAGTCTGTACGCCCAAACCAGGCTCCAAAGACTCGAAAATTGGTGCAAGGATGCAGGGGTTACTTTTTGTCGGCACCCAGGGGTGACAGTCGTTCCACCCGGTGATATTCAACCCGCCGGAGGCGGAGAGTACAAAGTATTTACCCCCTACTGGCGTGCATGGCTCAAATCACCCAAACGTTCGGTTGCCTGCCTGCCGCGATCACTCAAAAACTCCATCCTTGAATCGTCCCCTGCCAAATCAAACCCATACACAGAACTCTCTTCCGAAATAATTGGAGGAGAAACTCACGGCTGGCTTCGCCTAACCACCTGGGTCCAGAACGGAATTGCTTCCTACGAACAGAACCGAAATACACCTTCGGAGGAAGGCACATCGATCCTGTCGCCTTATCTGCGCTTCGGTTGTATTTCGCCCCTGCGACTCGTTGAGCTCTGCGCTCATCTTCCAGATGCAGAACCCTTTGTTCGGCAGGTGGTGTGGCGAGATTTTTACGCACAGATTTTAGCTTCACGACCTGAATGCTCACAAAGCGACTACAGAAATCGCGGCGATATTTGGGAATATGATGACCACTCCTTTAACTCATGGGTCGAGGGCCTAACCGGCTTTCCGCTTGTAGATGCCGGCATGCGACAACTCAGCTCAGAGGGACTGATGCACAACAGAGTCCGTATGGTGACAGCCTCATTTCTCGTAAAAGACCTCCACCAAGATTGGCGTCTGGGAGCGAACTATTTCATGTCACAGTTGCTCGATGGAGATGTGGCGAGCAACTATCTCAACTGGCAGTGGGTCGCAGGTACTGGCACTGACAGCAATCCGCATCGCGTACTCAACCCAACCACCCAAGCGAAAAGATTTGATAGCCATGCTGAATATATTCGTCAGTGGGTACCTGAACTCTCTGATCTAAGCGCCGCTGACGCAGTTGATCCCTCAATCGCGGTGCGGCAAGAAACTGGCTATCCGCTTCCGATAGTTGACCATCATGAAAGTGTCGAGATTTTCAAAGGTCGTCGTCTTGCTAACGCCTCAAAAAAGCCTTCTTGAGTTTTGTCTGCCACCTAAGAACTGCTATCCATTTCAACCATGAGCCCACCAGTTGCAGGTCAAAGCGTATCGAGCTTCACCTTTTCAGCCGGAGAATCAACTGCGGCAGCCAAATGGGCCCGCCGCATTAAAACTATTCCGGGTCTCATAACAGCATTCATCGTCGTATGGCTCCTTCTGCCCGTTCTGTTGCCACTCGCAATTCTGACTGACCTTCTGACTGCGAAAGCCTTTTCCAACACCCGACTCATACTGTTTGGTGCCTGGTGGCTCGCAATGGAGTTCCTTGGGGTCACAGCCGCAATGGCTTTGTGGCTAGTTTTCGCCCCTTTCAAACAACTGAGCAGCAACAGATCTCGGCGATGGCATAGCCATCTGCAGCGACTGTGGTCAAGTGGCCTAGCTGCAGGGGCGAAGCACACGATACGCCTTCGCTGGAGCGTTGAAGGAGTCGATTGCTTGCGACAGAAAGGGCCACTAATAATCCTGGCGCGCCACGGTAGTCAGGGAGATGGCCTCCTTGCAGGTGCCCTTCTGTTAAAAGAGGGTCGGCGTCCTCGCTTTATCCTAAAAAAACAGCTTTTGGGTGACCCGTGTCTCGATGTTGTTGGACATCGAATACCCAACTATTTCGTTGACAGAGACTCCTTAGACAACAAAGACGAGCTGACCAACATCGGGGTTTTGGCAAGGGACATGGCCGACGATGAGGCTTTAATTATTTTCCCCGAAGGAACGCGGTTCTCTACAGAAAAGCTAGCGAAAGCCATCGCTGCTCTTTCTGAAACGGCGCCAACGCGAGTTAAATCAGCTAGCGAACTGCGCTCGGTGCTGCCGCCCCGAACTGCTGGCACACTCGCCGCACTTGCCGAATCAAATGCCGACATAGTCATCTGCAACCACGTCGGTATCAGCGACATATCGTCCCTTCAACAGCTCCGCGCTGCTGTTCCGTTACAGACTCAGCTCAAATTCAAACTGTGGCGAACTCCGAGGTCGGAGGTCAACCAAACTCAGTTTGTTCAGTGGCTAGACGCTCAGTGGGCGATTGTCGACGACTGGGTCACGAACAACGAGGATGTCACTTCACCTTAAACGGGGCACCAACAGTGGGGTCTTCGATTTGTATTCGAGGTATGCCGGATCATTTCCCCAACGGCGATCTGATTTGGCTTCCAACATTGGAGCACCAGAGATTTTCATCAGCAGTGCCCATACAAAAGCCGGGGATAAGAGTGTGACCAGTTGCCATCCCCCGAGTGCAGGGAGCGCAGCAACAGCAAGGCCGCACCACAACACTATTTCGCCAAAATAATTCGGGTGCCGTGATCTGGCCCATAGCCCCGTCGTTATAAATAAGTGCTTACCTTCTTGTCGAAACTTTTTCTTTTGCCTATCGGCGACAACTTCGATAGTTAAGCCGGCCACCCAAACCGCAACTCCCAAAGCTTCGACTACACCAATTGGTTGCGCTAAGCCATCACCAACCACAGCCATCACGGGGGCGGCAGTGACAACTACCCAGGTTCCCTGAAGAGTCCAGGTCATCAGAAACCATGCAAAATTGGGCTTTATGGCATCAAAGCGTTTATCAGAACCAACTTTGAGCACTCGGACAAATAGGAAAGACCCAAGCCTCGCTGCCCAAATCGCAACGGCGAAGCTAAGAACTATGTCTAAGAGGCCTAAGTTGTTACGCGAATAAGCAACTGAAACCAAGACAACGGTAACAAAGGTCGCTGACCCGACTAGATCAAAGAAACGCTCAGTTTGTAGCTTCCATGCAAATCCAAATGCGATCCATTGCATAGCAACTGCGGCTAGAGCTGCAACGACGATTGGCGGAACGGTAAACCGGTCCCACGCCCCGGCCGATCCCCCTAGGGCTACAAGCGCTACAAGTAAGAGCCCAGTCAATAGACCAACCAAAGAAGTCTTTTTATTCATCGAGCACCTTTCAGATCGCTCCCTTAGCCTTCAGCTTCGCTAACCAGCGCTTTAAGCATCCGTTTGAAGATCACTGCGTGAGCCGGAACCAAGGCGAGCCAGTAGCACCTGCCCCATAAGCCGCGCGGAACGAAAACTGCCTTCTGCTCAACTAAGCATCCCGTTTGAGACGGAGTTACACGCCATTCAAGCCATGCGTGTCCCGGGACTTTCATTTCAGCACGAAGCCTCAATAAATCTGGTTGAACCTCTACAGCTTCGAAAAAGTCCACGGGGTCTCCAACTCTTAGTTCTGTGGGGTGTCTGCGACCTCGCCGAAGCCCTACACCCCCAAGAAGCTTGTCCACAAAACCTCGTAGAGACCACAGCCAATTAAAAACCAGCCAACCGCTGTTTCCACCTAGGGACCGCACCACCCGCATCACCGATTCACCATCACAGGCTGCGCTTAGCTGGCGTTTGTCAACAAAGATTCTGCCGCCGGCCCATGATGGGTCGCTGCGATCAGGAGCTGCTGCTCCGAACTCATCAGAAATACGTCTGTCGTTACTCCAACGCGTTGGTAGTTCTTGGCCTTGGACCGATGACATCGCGTATCCGATTGACTCTTCCAAACTTTGGTTCACTCCGCCTCGAGCACATCCCCTGCCCTGATCGGCGACAACAACATCGCTGGTCAGCGAATCAATCAACGGACGAGCTAGTTGAATCGGCAAGGGGCTTACCAAATTCACCCAATGAGACGAAAGTCTCGGAGTAAGGACTGGTACCGGCACAATGCGGCGGCGACGCAGACCAGCAACCCGTGCATAGGCATGCATCATGTCTTGATACGTCACAACATCCGGTCCGCCTATATCAATTGTGCTGCCATAAAATTCGGGGCGCTCTAGAACATGAACCAGGTCGTCAAGCACATCTGTGATTCCAACCGGTTGGCAAAGAGTTTGTGACACCCACCTAGGGACCACCATTACAGGCAACACTTCGACGAGAGATCGAAGCATTTCAAACGACGCGCTTCCAGACCCAATAATGACCGCTGCCCTCAGCTCGGTTACGGGTGTTCTACCTGAGGCAAGTAAACGTCCAACTCGATGACGGCTTGAAAGGTGGTCGGATTTGTCGTCGCCGTCGTGGCCTAACCCGCCCAAATAGACAATTTGACGGAGGCCCTCTGATTCAGCTGCTAGGGCAAACTGTTCTGCCATCGCCGATTCGACTTGGGCAAAGTCGTCCGAGGAGGACATCGAATGCAGAAGGTAATAGGCAGCGGTTGCGCCTTTTAAAGCGAGATCGACTTCATCGGGCTTCGACAAGTCAGCCTGAATAATCTCAACTTGGTCTTTCCATAGCCGGTCCGATAATTCTTCAGGGCGACGGGCGACACACCTCACTCTGTGCCCTCGCGCTAACAGTTGAGGTACCAAACGCCCGCCTACGTATCCAGTGGCACCGGTAACCACTACCAAGGATTGGTCAGGAAGCACTTAGTTGTTCCAGCTGATCAAGCATTGAAGGAAAACCATTGATTGAAACGACACTGTCAGGTAGTTCCGGCCAAACTCCACCCACCATGATCGGAGTATTGGGCAATTGTTCAGTCAGTTCTTCGACACTAGCAACAACTACTTTTTGCGGTGTCGAGCTCACAGTGCTCAAAATGATGGCCATCAGTTCATCGGTTGAAGCGGCGGCCTCAATGATTGTTTCAATTGGGTTGTCGGCGCCAAGGTTAAACGGAGTGAAACCCCGACTGCGTATTAGCTCGGCACATATAGCCGCAGGTAAACCATGAGTTTCATTTACCGGGCAAGCTATAAGAACTGTCCCTCGCTTACGTCCGCGGCGCTGAGGAAGACCCTGCATGCGCCCAAGGGACGCCACGACGATACTTGTCGCCCTGTGCTCTTCAAATATCTGCAATCTGCCGTGAGCCCACTCATCGCCAACTGACCGCAAGGCAGGCACAACGACTTCACAAATAACATCTTCGACGCTGGCGCCACTTTCAAGGGCACCATTGATGATCGACCACGACCCGGACTGATCGCCGGCAATTATGGCTTGCAAAAAAAGGCCGGACTTTTTGCCCAATGCCCGATAGCCGCGCCCAGAAGGTGCGGGCTCAAGTTCCGAAAGGCTAGATAAGTCACCCTCTGCAACTTCCCACGCACCACCATTCTTATGTCCCGGTAACTTCCCTGAACGCACGTACTTGTAGACAGTCATGTAGTGAAGGCCAAGCCGTTCAGCTACCTCATTCAGACTGAGCATCTTTTCCACTTCACTCATATTCACCCCTTCCGTAGCCCCCCCAGCGAGCCTGCGCTACCGCTTATGAGTCTTTTTTGCATTGCGTCGCGGCGGTCGGACAAGTCTCGCCATGTCAAGACGCCAATATCGTCTCTGATGCCCGCTGCTCTGCGAAATGATGATTCAGAAACTTCTAGATCACTCAGAGCTAGGCCGAGCTCTGCAGAAACGCGAAATCCATGCTTGGTGAGGAACCCGGCACTGATCGCAGAGAATTCCCCGAGGAGGTCCATGTCAGGGTCAACTTTCTGAATAAATGAAGCCAAGTATGCGAAGTTCTTCACAAACAGCATTAACTCTTTAGGGATACGGGCTCCACTAGCAAGGAGTTCTTTCAGGAGCGACTGAAACTCGGAAATAAACTGCTCTTCAGTCAGTTCAAGAGGGTCAAAGTCAACGCGATCTAATTGCAGCGTCTCAATTAGTTCCTCTATATCAGCGTCAGCCGAAAAGGCTCCAAGGTCTTGGACCGCAGAAACTTGGGTCCGCACGTCTCCGGACATAAGTCCGGTCACATATCGAAGGAAAGCAAGACGGCGGTCGTTGTCGAGCCGTCCGACCATCCCGTAATCGACAAGTCCTATGCCCCCGCCTTCAAGTATGAACAGGTTCCCAGCATGAAAGTCCCCGTGGAATATTCCGTGCAACGCCGCGCCTTCCAAAAGACCATCAACCATGTTCCGAAACAGATTGCGCGCGTCGCCGTCCCTAAGTTGATCAGAATCTAAACGAGTAAGCGGCGTACCTTGAATCCGCGACATCACGATCACACGAGTTGTGCTCATCTCAATATTCGGTTCAGGCGCAGCCCAACGACCCTTATCGCCGCCCATTAAGGCGCGACGAATTTCAAACAAATTCGCAACTTCTAACTTGAAGTCCAATTCCTCCGAAATCGTCTCAGCGAACAATTGCACTAGAGCCGGCGGATTAGCCAGAGCAGCGACGGGAATTTTGCCCACCAACTTCGGTGCTATCCAAGCAAGTACCCGCAAATCGCGCACAACTTTTTTTTGGATAGCAGGACGCTGAACTTTCACGACTACTTCCGAACCATCTCTCAGGACAGCTGAATGGACTTGGGCAATAGAGGCAGCGGCGAACGGGTGCTGGTCGAAAGAGTCGAATGAATCATTCAAGTTGCCAAAGTCTTGCCGCAGAATCTTCCGGATCTTTCGCCACTTCGAAGGCTTTGCCTGGTCGCGGCATTGCGAACATTCATCAACAAGTGCTTGAGGGAAAACACCTTCCGCAGCTGAGATGAGTTGAGCCAGTTTCACGTAAGTGGGGCCGAGTCGTTCAGCAGCTAGCCGACACTTTCTGTAGAGAGCTTTTTGCTTGAGCTCTGGTGAAGACCGCCGATCAAATAATTTCCAGCTTAAAAAGGCCCAGCCAAAACGAAAGGCTGTGTGTAACAGGCGCGAAATCGGAGGAAAAGTAGGTGCATTTACCAAACGTGGAACACCGGCAACGATGACCTGTCGAACTGAGTGCGCCTCCTGGATCCATTGGTTCTCTTGGTCCGGCGCTGCCGAACCAACGACAGCAATATCAGGCCTCATAGTCGTGTCTTCAGCCTCGTACGCAGCAGAAGCCATAACTGCGGACGCTTCAGCAACAACCCTAAATTCAAGCTTTTCGGGCCCCCAAATCCCCATTGAGAGAGGTTTCCACGAAACTGGCGAAGCTAGCTCGTAAGCCGGCACAGCATCTAGGAATGAATTGAGTGCCTCCTGCAACTCGGCGCGTGCGAGCGCAGCTCCCAGGCAGTGGTGTGCGCCCAATCCAAAGGCAAGGTGTGGAGATCGGTCGCTTCGTTCTATGTCGAAACGAAAGCCATCATCAGGCTGGCTAAGTCCGGCGGCGTGAAGACCAAGTAACACCGTCGTGCCCGCTGGGAACAGCAGATCCCCGACAATCACGTCTTTACTCGCCACCCTGGCAGTCGTACGAACAGCCCCGATGTAGCGAAGAGATTCTTCAATTGCAGCTGGAACTAGGGATCTATCCCGTCGAAGCCTCGCATATTGTTCGGGCTGGTTAGCAAGTATCGCAAGCAGTGACCCCAACTGGTTACGGGTCGTATCTGTGCCCGCTAACAAAATGGCTTCAATCATCGCGACTAGTTCGTCGACACTGAGGCGGTCCTCTTCGTAACTTGCCGCAACTAAATCGCTGACAAGGTCTTGATGGGGACAAGATTTCCGGTCAGCAACGAGTTGAGTTGCGTATGCATCAAGTTCTTTTTGAGCATCTGTTATTTCTGCCAATCGTCCTAGAACGGCCTCCGCATCAGCGTCCAAACCAGAAAAAATGACGTCTGCCCAACGGCCAAATTGTTCAGAGTCTTTGTCCTCTATACCTAAGAGTCGGCAAATAATTGGTATTGGAAATGGTCTACAGAAATCAGCTACTAAATCTCCGCCACCACTACTCACTAGTGGTTGGAGAAGGTGATCCGCGTGCTCACGCATAAAAGGTCGCAAGGCTTCACTGCTGGCCGGGGTGAACGAGGCACTCACCAACCGTCGCAATCTTTTGTGATCTTCTCCTTCAACCGACAAAAGGTTGGGTCGCATTTCAACTTGACTATCAACCTCGGGCAACATATCGCGAGCCTTGGAAAGCAGCGTCTCAAAGTCGAGATCGCTACGGCTCTTGTCTTGGAGCGTGTTCATGCCCGATAGAACAGTGATCCAGGTAGCGTCGCGGAGAATCTCCCGAGTTTCGTCATAACCAATAACAAGAGGCCCGGCAGGAGTTCGAACCACGGAGTGGCCGAGACTTTGTATCTGCTCAGTCGCAGCAACTAATTCATCAAACTCTGAAATTTCAAAATCAATGAACGGAAGGGCGCCAGGCGAACTCACATCTATCGGATTTTCTGACCGAATTTCGGCACTCACGTTGCTGACCTCCTGGACAGCCCCATTTTAGCGCTAAATACTTTCGAACCTCCACTAAACCTCTAATCTTTCAACAAAGACTCAGCTGCGACCCGACCCGACACCAAAGCCCCTTGGATAGAGGGAGTCGTTGAATGATCCCCAGCAACAACAAGCAGCCCTTGGGCAGCTATCTTGTTTCGGAATTTCATTCCGGGCACAAAAAACGGCTGGGCACCAGTCACCACAGCTCCACCGAGGAGTTCCCAATTTGCCGCCCCATCGCCAAAAGTTTGGGCCATCTGAGCTTGAGCTGCGACGAGTGGAAGATCCGGACTATTTGTGGGGCCAGCTGCAACTATTAACGCTTCACCTTCGGGCGCGTACTCCGGAGCAACATTGCTCATAACCGCCACATTCCGACAGGGGCCATTCTTTGCCGGCAATAGATGAATCGCTTTGCTATCACTGGGAGGTTCAGCACTCCTGAAATACGCGTGCCACTGAGATCGACCTCCCTTCGATTCCAAGCCGAGTAATTGCACGGCAGAGGTTTCTTCGGTTGCTAGAACTACTTTCCCAGCCCCGATCACTTCACCACTTGCCAGAACAACTTCGCTGCTTTTTAAACCAACAACTTCAGACTTAAGACGCATCGACGAGGCGGGCAGGTTCGAAGCCATTTGCTCGGGAATGGCTTGCATACCTTGAGCGGGAACTGCGGCAGGACCAGACAACAAACAACGCAAAATCAGGCAAGCAAGTCGCGCTGAACCTTCTAATCCGGATGTGAGCTGAATACCCGAAAACAAGGGCTCCCAGATTGTCTCAATCGACCGGTCAGAAAACTTTCGCTCCTCAAGAAATTGTCCCATCGAGCAGTCACTAACAGGACTAAAAAGGCCAGTAGCAGATCCTCGTAACTGTAAAGCCAACCGCACAAGGCGAAGTCGATCACCCGGCGACAAGAGATGTGTTCGTAGACCGTTAAAAGCGCCTCGCACCGAGCTTCGAGGGTCAGCTAACTCAATAAAAGAGTCACCATCCCAAATATTCGCTCCACGGAGGAATGGACGTAAATCGAGCGCAGCTAAGTCGAGATGACGCCCCAGTTCAGGGTAGGCCGTTAAAAGAACTTGAAATCCCCGGTCTAACAAAAAACCACTTTCGAAATCCGTTCTCACGCGCCCACCCACTCGATCAGCTCGCTCAAGGACCATTACTTCCCGACCTGCCTGATGCAATGTGGCTGCGGCAGCTAAGCCCGCAAGTCCAGCTCCGATCACAAGAAATTCAGGTCCTGATTTTGAAATCCGATTCTCGCTCACAGCTACCCTCACACTTACATCATTCAGATCGTCAAACAACTATGCACATGTTCCAACAGTCTGATTATCTAACTGTAAGTGGGACTCCGATAAATCCGATATGCCTAAGTTGATTTGATGAGGTCTTCTTCCCATTCCAGCTGAAATAGGCCCCCATTACACCTAATTCTTAGAAGAGCGTTCTATGTTGGCAGCACTCGGTTAAGAACAGTCAGAAGTGACTAAGAGACTAAGGAGTACTTAACCAATGCAACAAAACACTTGGATTCAGCTAATGGATATGCGGGCCAGAGACTCTCATGCAGTCATCTTGCCTTACGTTTTTTCTGTACTCGGGACCTTTGCATTCATTATCTGGGGCGGCGAGGCTCTCGAAACCGGTGCAATTCAGCTAGCCATTGCGGCATGGGTCGTGTTGGGCTCATTGTGGACCCTCCTATGGTTTGATGGAGTCATCGCTGACCTGTCTGCCGGAATGAAAGATATGGATGGCGAAGTTGCCGACAGCAACATGGGTCAGAACTTCTCGAAAGCTCCATTTGCTGTTTTCCGCGGATTTAACGCCCTAGTGATCGTCGTTATGGCGGTTCTACAGCTAACCGCTCTTTATTCTTAAAGACTTTGAGCTTCCCAATGGTCGCTCATTATCGCGATCATTGGGAGACTCAGGCTTTAAGTTTTCTTACGGCAGACCGATCCGAGGTAAGTCGCTGATCCAAAATGACTAATTCGCATACCGTCGAACAAGCCAACGCCTCTTTTTACGTTCTCTTCGAAAACGCCGACATCGACGGAATGGCCGACCTTTGGGTTAACACCGAAGAGGTTTGGTGCACACACCCTGGTTGGCCAACGATCTTTGGTTGGGACAAGGTTCGAATTTCGTTCGAGCAGATTTTTTCTGGACCCGAGCTACCGCAATTTTTAACCTCCAATGTCCGATTTCACGGTAACGAACAAACTGCCTGGGTGTTCCTTGAAGAAAACCTTTTGGGAACTTCTTTATCCGCAGTTGCCGCAGTCAACGTATTTAAAAAAAGTCAAGGCCTATGGCACATGATCGGCCACCAAGCAGCTCCGCTCATCCGAGACTTGGACTTCGGTGCGGATTAGCTCACTCAGCTAACCAAAGTACGGAATTGTCCGCCACAAGTTTTACATTCCATGTCGCCAGCCGACCCCGTAAGTTCTTTCGATCCGCAATAAGGGCAGTATTCAACTTTTCGATCCGACGGGGATGAACTATCGGCTGACACGCGGCGAGAACCTATGAAATCAATCACTGCGAGCAGCGAACAGGCTGTTTGGCCTACAGCCATTAGAGCAAGAATTCTTCCCGGCATTAATCCGATGTCAAACCAAATGAGCGCCAACACGTAACAGCTAAGGCCAAGGGCACCGGCCCAACAAATGATTCGCAAACGAACCCGATCCGCTATTGCCGAAATGACCGCACAATAAGTAACAGCTACTGCGACCACAGCGAGAGAGCCAACCGGTCGAGCAAAAGAGTCGGGGGGCTGCAAGCCCCAAACCAGGGCTATGGTGACAACTCCTATAACAATCGAGCACACTGACCCGACGTGCCAGACGTATTTGGCTTCGGATCTAAATCTTCCTTGTTCTATGGCGACCAAGCTGGCTGCAGTAACAACCAACAAAAAGCTTGTTCCATGGATCTGAGCCACGAAACCAGCACTGCCGCCAATCAAAATTCCTATCGCAGCTAATGCTGCGTTCACGATCACAATCCATTTCAGGACGCGTTTTAGTCGAGATTTACCAGGCTTAAAGATCCGAGTAATAGAACCCACAGGTAGGTCTCCTGTTGTGCGGCCTCTTGAAAGCACGGTAACGGGTCAGGACATCTCCACGGGACCAAGTCGTCAACTCTCCATTGTTTTCGGAGATTCCGGGAATAACTTGCACATCATTCATATTTAGTGCTAAATTAATCTTGAGAGGTCCCCCAAAACCTCTTTCAAGCCTCCGGGCCCACCAGTGAGAATTCAGTTCCGCAGGTGGCTCGGGGGCTGCCCCCCCTCAGGGCCTCTATGTTGATGAGAGTCTCATTGGCCACTTAGAAAGAAAACGTTGGTAGCGCGTCGTGTCACTAGTACCTAAGGCTGTCAGATACGAACAACGGCATAGCTTTTCGGTGCGTTTTCTCATCGCGATATTGGTCGTTCCTCTTCTTGCTTCAAGCAGCTGCGCTCGAGCTCCGAGCCAAACAACAGCGCAAAGCGAACCGACACCGGAATCCTCGCTTCCGAAGAGCCCAACTTCAGTCGTTGACGACAGGTCTAGCTGCGCGAACGACACAAGAGACAGCCTCCAAAAAAGAATATTCTCCCAAATAGGTGCTTTAAATCGCAAAGCTTTCGATGAGGCTCGGGAGCTAGCGTCGCCGTCATTTAGACAAAATGTCGGACCTTCGGAGTTTCAGTCCATGATCCAGTCCGGTTTCCCATTTCTGCTGACCGGTGAACCAGCTGCTTTTGGTCGATGTCGAATAGTGGGCGATACAGCGACAGTGGAGGTCCGATTCGGTCAGAACAGCCAAACAACTCTCGTTTATTTCTTGATTTGGTGGGACGACCAATGGTGGATCGACGGCGCTTCACCAGCAGTTGATTCGCTCACAGACAAAGTCGAATCATCATGAGTCTTCAAGAACGATTGACAGCGAGTGTTGTCCGTTTGTTTTCAGAAGGTGAGCAACCATTGTCCCGCACGCACCTCTATCCCGGTGATCCTGGCCTTTTCGGTCCGGGAAGCGTCAGTTGGAAAGTGATGGGGGATGTTTCAAGTTTCGTTGGAGGAGTGAGAGCGCTACTCCTTCAGGCACTGCACCCTGAGGTAGCTGCGGGGGTTGCGGACCATTCCCAATACGAAACAGACCCGCTCGGTCGCCTCAACCGGACATCCCTCTTTGTAACCACCGCCAATTACGGTTCTATGCCAGAGGTAGAAGCCGCTGTTCGAATTGTTCGACAAGCACACAAACCGGTATCAGGGACCTCAGAACGGGGAATTCGTTATTCAGCTAACCAACCTCAGCTTGGCGCGTGGGTGCACAACACTTTGACCGATTCTTTCTTAGAGGCATATCAAACTTTCTGCCAAGGCCTCACGGCACAAGAAGCGGATCAGTTTGTTCAAGAGCAAGCGAAAATTGGTGAACTTTTAGGAGTTACCGAGCTTCCACTAACCGCTAGCGACCTTCGAAACTGGGTCACAGAACATCCTTCCCTAGGTGATTCAGAAGCTCTTCGCTCGGCATGGGATTTCCTTCGCAAGCCACCTCTTCAAGCAGGTCAATTGTTGGGATACAAAGTGGTGCGAGCCGCAGCTGTCGCGACC
>CEQY01122386.1_pt1 | contig 23179 bp, 16 predicted proteins | sample 361391 | NCBI WGS metagenome assembly CEQY01 (sample SAMEA2621075, study PRJEB7988) | marine metagenome | isolation source: saline water (ENVO:00002010), including | reverse complement strand
TACCTTAATGAATTTGCAGGAGAATACGATATTAAAAAAATATATCTTGACAACTATGAACAGAAACTAAAAGATGGGGTTATAGTATCTGATGAAGCAAAAAAAGAATTAGATAATGCGATAGAAGACGGATCCTTAATATTAAACTATATCGGACATGGAAATGAATTCTTATGGACAGAGGAAAAAATATTAGATGAAAATTCAATTTTCAGTTGGAATAATAGGATAAAATTACCTCTAATTATAACAGCAACTTGTGAATTTGGTAAATTTGATGATCCTCTAATAACTTCTGGAGGTGAGATGTTATTAAATAAGGAAAATGGGGGAGCAATAGCACTACTAACTACAACTAGACCAGTGTTCTCGCAAACTAATTTTAGATTAAATAACCAATTCTATAAAAATGTCTTTAAAAAGCAAAATGGTAAATATCTAAGAATTGGAGATATCTTTAAATTCACGAAAAATAATAGCCTCAGTGGTTCTATTAATAGAAACTTTTCTCTTCTTGGAGACCCTTCTTTAATGCTTATTTACCCCAGCTATACTATTGAAATAGATAGTTTAGATACACTCTCTGCTACAAGTGAAGTTAGTATAATGGGCAGGATAGTAGATGATCAAGGTAACATAAATGATTCATTTGATGGAAATCTATACGTTAACATTTATGATAAAATTAATTTTAATCAAACTTTAGGCGATGAGAGTGTGCCATTTTCATTTAGGGAATGGGACCAAGTCATTTTTAATGGTTTATCATCTGTTAAAAAAGGGCAATTTGATTTTAAATTTATGGTATCTAAAAATATTGACTATGAATTTGGTGATGGAAAAATTTCCTTGTTTGCAGTTGACTCTATTAGTGGAAATGAGGCATCATCCTTTTCAACTTTTATAATAGGAGGAACTAATCAAGAGTATAAGTCTGATAAAATATCTCCTAATCTCTCTGTTAATATTGATGATTACAATTTTATTTCAGGTGATAGAGTATCTCGCAACCCTTTATTGATAGTAGATGTTTTTGATGAGAGTGGAATCAATATAATTGATAGAAATCCATATATTGTTCCACATGCAATTCTTGATGATACTATTCAAATACCTCTCTCAAAGTTTTTTTCACAAGATAAAGACTCATATAAAAAAGGTAAAATTATTTACCCTCTTGATAATGTTACATTAGGTAAACATAAAATTGAAATAAAAGTATCAGATAATTACAATAATATATCTACAAAGGAAGTTGTATTCATTATTGACAAGAGAAATAAAAGTATTGTTACAGATTTAATGAATTATCCTAATCCTTTTTCTGATAAAACTACATTTAAATTTAGTAATCAAGACCATGGAGATGCGTTAGACATTGAATTACATATTTACGATATAAGAGGTAATCTTGTTTACTCAATTTATGATAGCTATGAAATTTCACCTGATATTATAGAAAGGTTGACTTGGGATGGTAAAGATTTAAATGGATATACTTTGTCTCAAGGAATCTATATTTATAAATTACAAGTTCAAAATATTTCAGAAAATAAGACTGAAGTTGTTCACAATAAACTGTTGAAATTAAGATGATACGTTTGTTATTAATTTTTTTAATGATGTCTTCAACAGGCCTTTCTCAGGTCTCAATGCTTAGTGGTCAAGATACAGCAAGAAGACCAATAATAACTGCGGTGCCATTTCTTATGATATCTCCAGATTCTAGGGGTTCGGCAATGGGTGAAACGGGAGTTGCAACAGATGCAGATGTAAATTCAATTCATTGGAATAATGCTAAGTTGGCATTTATTGATAAAAAATATGGATTTGGACTTTCTTATGTTCCTTGGTTAGGAAAAATTGTTGATGATATGTCTATCTCTTATCTAACTGGTTTCTACAAGATTGATAAAGTTCAAACTGTTGGAATATCTATGAAATATTTTGATTTAGGAGAGATACAGCTGACTGATAATCAGGGTATGTCTATGGGAGTTGAAAACCCAAAGGAATTAAGTACAGCATTTACTTATTCTAGAAAATTAACAAATAGTTTATCTTTAGGAGGGACTGCTCGTTACATCTGGTCAAATTTATCTGGGAGTATATCAAACTATTCTGATGCTAAGGCTGGCACAAGTTTTTCTGTTGATCTTGGATTATATTATAATAAAGAAATTAATATTTCAGGTAGAACTTCAGAGCTATCATTTGGAAGTCATATATCAAATATAGGAGGAAAGATAACATATGGAAGTTCAAAGAATTTAGATTTCATTCCAACTAATATGAGATTTGGTTCCTCTCTTAAAACATTCATTGATCAATTTAATTCAATAACTTTAGCTGTAGATTTCAATAAATTAATGGTTCCTACACCACCGCTATATGAACTTGATAATAACGGCAATTTCATAATTAATCCTAATACTAATCAACCAACTATTTTAAAAGGTAAAGACCCAAACAGATCGGTTCTTAGTGGTATCTTCTCATCTTTCTCAGATGCCCCTGATGGGTTTTCGGAAGAGTTAAAAGAGATAACAATATCTTCTGGACTGGAGTACTGGTACAGAGATGTTTTTGCTTTAAGGGGTGGATACTTTTTTGAAAATATAAATAAAGGCGGTAGAAAATTTTTAACTCTTGGTGCTGGTTTAAAATACAATAATTTAGGTCTCGATTTTTCTTACCTTTCTACAATTGAGAATGACCACCCCTTAGCTGAGACTATGAGATTTTCTATTTCATTTATTTTTGACAAAGAAGAAAATTTTGAGGATCTATCTAATCAGTAATAGTTAAACCTAACTTATTAATTCCTGATAGGCTTTTATCTCGCATAGAATGTTTAACCAATAATTTATAATCTTCGTCTTGAACTACATTATCGATTGATAAAAATGTAGAGTCAATTACAAAGCTTTTAAATACTCCTGAACCGAGAGGATAACCGTATTTTTTTTCAAAAAGTTGGAGTTCTATCATCTCAGAATTTACTACATTTCTTTTTGAGTCAATCAATGAGTAGGATGTATACAAATTTTGATAAGGATAGTTATTGTCGTATGATATACTAATCTCAAATTTAAGATTTTTAGATTTTGAGCTATTAAAATCAAATACAATTGATGAATCTTGGAACCACTGTTGGTCATCAAATGAGTAATAATTACTATATCTAGGATTACTACAACTCAAAATAAAAGAGATAAATAATAATATATTAAGGAGATTGTTTTTTCTCATCTAAAGTAAATCTTTACCAATATCTTTTCTAAAATATTTATCATCCCAAAGAATTTCGTCAGCTTTTCTATATGAGTTTTCTAGTGCTTCACTTAGTCCAGATCCAAATCCAGTACAGGCAAGCACCCGTCCTCCATTTGATATTATATCTCCTCCGACAAGTTTAGTTCCTGCATGAAATATCAAAGTGCCTTCATCATCATATACTTTAGAAATTTTTTTTCCTTTAGTATATTTTTCAGGGTAACCATTTGATGCTAAAATAACTGTTGTAGCATATTCTCTTTTAAATTCAGTAGATACTTTATCTAAATCTCCCTCCAAGCACATTAAAATTATTTCGGCTAAATCATTCTTTAATCTAGGGATTACAACTTGGGTTTCAGGATCTCCCATCCTAACATTATATTCAATTACAAAAGGTTCTCCATTAACATTCATAAGACCAGCAAAAACAAAACCTTTATAATTAATTTTTTCAGAATTTATTCCGTGGATGGTTCTTTTAACTACCTTATTTTTAACTTTTTTCATAAAGTCGTCATCAGCAAAACTTACTGGAGATACAGCACCCATTCCTCCCGTATTGGGTCCTTTATCTCCATCCCCAATTCTCTTATAATCTTTTGCTTCTGGTAGCATGATATAATCTTTTCCATCGGTTATAAAGAATACCGATACTTCTATCCCATCAAGGAACTCCTCGATTAAAACACTTCTGCTTGCATCACCAAACTTTTTATTTATTAACATCTCGCTTAGTTCTCTTTTTGCTTCGTCAATATTATCAATAATTAATACCCCTTTCCCTGCGGCTAATCCATCTGCTTTAAGTACATATGGTGGAGATATCTCTTCTAAAAAACTAAAGCCTTCTTCAATATTTTTTGAGTTGAAAGTCTTAGAGTTGGCACAAGGTATTTTATTTCTGAACATAAAATCTTTAGAAAAATCTTTACTCCCCTCTAGTTGAGCTCCTTTTTTACTTGGACCAAATATTTTTACATTTTTTAATTCATTTTGTGATTCAAAAAAATCGACAATGCCATTTACTAGAGGTTCTTCAGGTCCAACAATAACTAACTCTATATCTTTTTCTATTACTAGATCTTTAACTTCTTCAAAATTATTAGGATTTAAGTTTATATTTTCACCTAATTTGGCTGTACCAGCATTTCCAGGAAGTATAAAAAGCTGATCACAGTGTCTACTCTGTTTAATTTTCCATGATAGCGTATGCTCCCTACCTCCAGATCCAATTATTAAAATATTCATTATCAAAAATATCATTTAATTATCATTAATTTTATCCAAAAATATAATTAATGAAAAAAGTTGCTATAAGTGGTTATTTTGATCCGATCCATGTTGGTCATCTAGAGTATATAGAGCTATCTAAAAAATTAGGAGATTATCTTATTGTAATAATTAATAATAACAATCAGTGTAAGCTTAAGAAGGGAAAACCATTTATGGACGAGAAAGATAGGATGAAAATTGTATCATCTATTCAGTGGGTAGATGAGGTATACCTCTCAATCGATCAAGATAAAACAGTATGCAAAAGTTTAGAGGCATTAAAACCAGATATTTTTACTAATGGAGGGGATAGACATAATAAGGAGATTCCAGAAGCAGTAGTGTGTAGAAAGTATGGTATTGAATTATTAGATGGGATGGGAAAGAAAATAAGGAGTAGTTCAGATCTTACTGGTTTAACATCAATCTAAATTCTTTGCCTTATTAATTCATATAAAATTATTGAAGAGCTAGATGATACATTTAATGACTCAATCTTCCCTTTCATTGGAATCTTAGCTTTCACATCACTTATTTCAATCAAATTCTGTGAAATACCATTTTTTTCTGATCCCAGTATTATACATACAGGAGAGTTAAAGTCTACTGAGTAAATATCTTCATCACTTTTCTCAGTACATGAAATTATTTTTAGGCCACTTTCTTTAAGCTTATTTACCACATTTTTAAGATTTCTTTCTTTACATATTGACACATAATTTAATGCTCCTGCGGATGCTTTTATAGCTTCACTTGTAACGAGTGCAGATTCTTTTTCTGGAATAACAATTGCATCTACTCCTGTTGCTTCAGCTACTCTAGTAATTGCCCCAAAGTTTCTAGTGTCTGTAATTCTATCTAAAACTAATATGATTGGGTCTTTACCAGATTCATAACAACTATGGACTATTTCACTTAGTGGCTGATAGTCAATAGGGGAGATGTAGCATATTATCCCTTGATGATTTTTTCTTGTTATTCTGTTGAGCTTTTCTTTAGGCACAAGAGATAGATTCAATTTCTTATTAACCGATGATTTTTTTATTTCGTCAAAAACTTCTTTTGATAAATTCTTTTGGATAAAAATTTTTTCAATCGTCTTACCAGATCTTATTGCTTCTAGCACAGGTCTTTTGCCAAATATTATGTCTTGGTTCTTCATATCTATTTCAGAAGTAATACTTTACTAAGTAAATCAAATTTTTTATAACTGTTTGATAAATTGTTTCTTTTAAAATCATTTATAAAATTCATCTCATCTGAATCAGGTTTGTGCTTCGAATTTAATTTATTTATAAAAGATTCAGATTCTTCTTTTCCCTTAATTATTTTAATAGCCTGGAAGCCTAGAATATGATTAATGCTCATTTCATTTATATTATCTTCAGTGTAATTGATAATGTTTTGAAGGTGTTTTTTCGATGATAAATCACCAAGGTTTGTTTTACAATAAAACATCAAATAGTCCTGAATTCTTTCATCCGGATTATATGGTTTTCCAACACCTAAATTTTCTGGCCACATTTTAGATTTATTTATAGTCTCTATTGCTTCTAAATAATCTCTAGAAATTATTTTTTTAATAGCCAACCCAAAGTATGCACTTGTATAAAGTTCTCTTCCTTCTCCAGCATGTTCATATGGCAAAATATTTAGATTATCTAATACTGAAATTGCAGATGAAAATTTTTCAAGTTTTACTAGTGTCTTGACATAATCCATACCAATTATATAATTACTTTTATCATTATTAAATGCTTTTCTTAATATTTTATATGAGAGATTATAGTTTCCAGTATTAAAATAATAATCTGAGAGAGCTCTAGATATTCTCCAATTTTTATTGTCTAGCTCATATGCTTTTATAAAATCATTTCTTGGATCTATACCTAATTTATTTAGTATAAGTCCTCTGTTCAAATAGAATAAAGAATTTTCGGAAGTATTCTTGATATCAGTTAATAATTTTTTTGCTTCTGAATGCCTTCCTTTACCCCATAAATTAAGAGATAGCAGGTAATCTAACTTCCAGCTCGAGGATGTTGTTTTAGCCCACTCTAATATTTTAATGGACTCCCTTCTGAATGGAAATGAGAAATCAATTTTTTTACTAGAAATTGAATTTCTAAGCTCTTCTCTATCCTCTTTCAGATAGGCTTTCCAAATATTATTTATCAGTTCATCTGGACCAATTTCTAAAACAGTTATGGCTTCTTTTATCAAGCCCCTATTATAATAACTTATAGCTAACTCTAGATATGTCTGGTATGATAATTCAGACTTATGTGAGTTTATCACATTAATTTTATTTTGGATATTAGGGGATAACTGAAATCTCTCAAATGCTATTATGTGGTTTAATGGGTCTAATTTATCAATTTTCTTTAAAGCTAAGTTGTGTTCTTTTTTGTTATTGAGGTATCTATTCGATATAGCAATTATTTCAATCGATGGGATATTATTAATATTATACTCAAGAGATCTTTCAGCATATTCCAAAGCCTCTAAATAATTTTTTTCTCTCATAAAAATATCTGCAATTTGGGAGTATGCATTTGATCTATACTCTATTGATCTAGCGGCCCATCCAAGTGCTTCTTTTCCATTCAAATTATCATTTAATTCTTTATAGGTAATTCCAGCAACATAATTTAGAGAGGGATGGTATGTGTCTAATTTTAAGCCATCTTTAACCATTTCAAGTGCAAGATGAAATTGACCCATCTTGAAATAAATTTCACCTAGATAATACCTGGCATCAAGATTAAACTTATCTTTTTTAATTATTTCATTTAGTTTTTCTGCTGCCTTCTTATATTCTCGGAAGGCAATATCTTCCTTAGCTTGCTTAAAAAGCTTTTGATCTGTAATTTCAGATTTATAGTTTTCATCAGTTAAAAATGATCTTTCAATATATTTTTTTGATTTTTCAGACTCATAGTCTATAGCTAGCTCATCTACTTTTACATTAAAGTTTTTACCTCTCTCTAAAAATATTGTTGAAGAATAAACATCCATCGGATCTAGTTCCAATTTTTCTTCATAATGTAATCTTTCATCTACAAAAACTTCAACTAAAGAATTGGTTTTTATGAATGGGTTTAGTTTTATGGTAAGACTGTCATTATTCCTAATAACATTTAAGGCTCCAAACTCTGAGGCGTCACTTAGGCCACCTGTCTTTTTTAGTGGGAACCAGGCCTCTTTCCATCTGTCTACTCTGTAAGGTTCAAATCTTACATTTGATATTGGATTTTGATCTTCTGTAGGAGTATACTGAACAAATAATCTACCAGCTTGAAACTCAATATATTGGCCATCATTATCTGTTAGTAAGTCTTCCCATATTCCACCAGCTCTTGACTGAGACCATAGCCAAAGTTTCTGACCAGGAATATCTTCGTATCTCCCCCAATGCCCAAATCCGTAATCTGAATCATGATAATAACCTCCGAAAAAGTCATTATATTCTCCTACTATATGGTAAGACTTGCTAGGCCCAAAGTTATTATTTCTATATTTTGATAGATCTCTTCCAGAACTATCTACTGGCCAACTTTTTAGATTTCCACTATGTTCTAAGTACATGTCTCCTGGTGTATAGAAATGAAGGTCATTTTTTGCAGGGGCTGCCGCAGTCATCCAATTGTAGTAGGACTGGCTAGTTGGTGAGGGATTATACCATAAAGCATCGGTAACAAATGAAGCCTTACCTTCATCCACCTTAATTTCAACTCTCCACTGTGTTCTAGATGGAAGGTCTATATTCCCAATAAAGCATGACACGCTACCATCATCATTTTTTCTAAAAGTATAGTCTACAGGAGTTGCTGTGGAAGGGTGATGCCCAATAATACCAAAATTAAATTCAATTCCTCCAGAAGTCCATGGCCCCCTCATTGAGATATTTCTAAATTTAACAACCTCATTTTTATAAATAAATTCTTCTCCAGTTGATTTCTCAATTGCTCCCCATACCTTTCCTCCAAGTTCAGGGGTTATAAGTACTTTTATATAATTATTTTCTAATTCAATTACCTTAAATTCTTTAATGGAAGGATTGACATCATATCCATCAAAAGAGAAATAGGGGTAGATCTTAGTGTCTGATATAAATATTGGAATTGGATTTGGATCATTAAAGTCATAAGTCTTAAGTTTTTCTTTATATTCTCTTATGGACGTCTGTGAGAAAAGATCTGGGGGAGTAGATAAAAGAATAAATAGATAAATAATTTTTTTAAATGCTAGTTTTTTATTTATATCCATTTTTAAAATATACTAAATATTTTATAACTAATTTTTATTCATTTCATCATAATGATTATTTAGAAATCATTTCATATTAATTTTACCTCATGTCTTTATTTACTACAGAGATAACTTCTGATACAATTGCCTCTGATAATCCTCTTCATCATAGGTTACTTAGCGCTTACGTATTCTCTCGGAAATACATTAAGGGTGATGTTTTGGAACTTGGTTGTGGAGAGGGAAGAGGGATTGATATCATTTTAAAAGAAAGTAAAACCTTTACCGCTATTGATAAAATTAAGGATGTTATAGAAAAATTATCTTTGAAATATATAGATAACTCTTTTATATCTTCAAACTTCCCTCCTATAAGTGAAATTGAAGATAACTCCTTCGATACTGTTATTTCTTTCCAAGTCATTGAACACATTCAAGATGATTCCCAATATATATCTGAAATTGAGAGAATATTGAGACCTGGGGGCGTTGCTTTGATTACTACACCAAATATAAAAATGACTCTAACTAGAAATCCCTGGCATGTGAGGGAGTACACTTCAGAGGAATTAAATAATTTGTGTAGAAGATATTTTTCTCAGGTTGATGTTCTTGGTATTTCTGGAAATAGTAAGGTAATTGAATATTATAATCAAAACCTAGAATCTGTGAAAAGGTTTAAGAGTTTAGACATTTTTAACTTAGAAAAGAATCTTCCAAATTTCATATATAAAATCCCGTATGAATTTCTCAACAGAATAAATAGAAATAATCTTCAAAAAAATGATAATGAGTTGGTTTCGGCCATCACTTATAACGACTATGAACTGGTTAAAGATGATCCAAACAATCTAGATTTATTTATTATTCTAAGAAAAAAATAAAAATGAAAAAACAATTTATCTTTTCATTAATAGTAATATTTTTTTCGAGTTGTATCTCTCAAAAAAAATTAAGTAATCAAAGAAAAGTAAGTAAAGTTATTGGTGAGGCTAGGACCTACATAGGAACCCCGTACAAGTGGGGAGGTAATGACAAGAGAGGTATAGACTGCTCTGGATTACTTGTTAGATCATTCGAATCGATAGGAATGAAAATTCCTAGGACAACTTCTCAGCAGATTGATATTGGAAAGAAAGTCTCACTAAAAAAGTCAAAGGAGGGAGACCTTGTTTTTTTTGCTTTTGGAAAAAGTAGGAGAAAAGTTACTCATGTTGGAATTTTATCAAATGTATATGGTCTGAAAGATATTGACTTTATACACGCATCTTCATCAAGAGGTGTTATTGAGACCCAGCTCATAAAAGACTACTACTTGAAAAGGATAAGGCAAGTAAAAAGAATATTTTAGTTTACAACTTTAAATTCATATTATTGTTAAATAATCACTAAACAAAATATATGAAAATTTTTTTAACAACATTATTATTGTCTTTTTCAATTGTATCATTTGCCCAAGATAAAGATGAGAAAGAAAAAAAAGAGAAGAAAGAAAAGAAAGAAAAGACCATCGAAGACTTAACTGAGTCTAGTAGAATGATTGATGGACTATTCCCAATTTACCAAGATACAGTTACAGGTGAGTTGAAAATGATTATTTCACATGATCAACTTAATAAAGACTTTATTTACTTTTCTCAAATTGCAGATGGCGTTACTGAAGCAGGTAGTTTTAGGGGTGCATACGGTGCTGACGTGATATTTAATATCAAGAGGTATTTTAATAAAATTGAATTTATAGCTCCAAATACAAATTTCTATTTTGATAAAGATAATCCACTTTCTAGATCGAAAGATGCTAATATGAGCCACGCAATAATCTCAAGTAATAAAATTTTAAAAGAAGACAAAGAAGATGGAAGAATATTAATTAATGTAAACGATCTATTTCTATCAGAGACTCTTAGGAGAGTGAAGCCTCCACGTTCTCCAGGATCATCATCAAGGAGATTTACTCTTGGAAGTTTTGATAAGGGCAAATCAAAAGTTAAAGAGATTAATAATTATCCCAAAAACACTAACCTTAAGACTGAATATGTTTATAAAAACCCTGGAGTCTTAAACTCTGGTTCAGAAGCAGTTACAGATGGTCGTTATGTTTCTATAGAAGTATTTCATTCTATGATGGCAATGCCTGATGATGGGTATGAGATTAGATATGATGATCCAAGAGTAGGATACTTCTTAACTTCAGTTAATGATATGACTGAAACGGGAACAACAAACTACAGAGACATGGTAAATAGGTGGAGGTTAATAAAAAAGAATCCTGAACTAGAAATTTCAGAGCCTGTAACTCCTATTACTTGGTGGATTGAGAACTCAACACCTCTTGAGTGGAGGGAGACAATTGAGGAGGGAGTTTTGGCATGGAATGAAGCATTTGAGAAAGCAGGTTTCAAAAACGCACTAGTCGTAAAGACTCAGCCAGATGATGCAGATTGGGATGCAGGAGACATACGATATAACGTGTTAAGATGGACCTCATCTCCAAATCCACCTTTTGGTGGTTATGGGCCAAGCATGACAAATCCAAGAACAGGTGAAATTATTGGTGCTGATATTATGCTCGAGTTTGTTCACTTTACTAACAGAGTTTTCTATAACAAACTTGTTGGTGATGCCAAAACATATATGAGTCTTGAAGAGGATAATGAAATTCATAACCATGAAGGTCATGATGAGTTCTATTGTTCAATGGGCCACCTTATGCATGAGAATTTACTTTTTGGTAAAGCCCTTCTCGAAATTGATGGAGCCTCGGATTATGATTTAGACAGAATTGAGAAGGAAGGTTTAAAGTCACTTATCATGCATGAAGTTGGACATACTTTAGGACTTAATCATAACATGAAAGCAAGTCAACTATTTTCCCCAGAACAGTTATACGACGCTGATTTCATTGAAGGTAAGGCACTAACTGGTTCAGTGATGGACTATGCTGGAATAAACCTAACACCAGATAGATCAAAGCAGGGCCAATTTTATGATATGGCTTTGGGTCCATACGACATATGGGCTGTTCAATATGGATATACTCCTTTCAATAGTGATGAAGAAATGAATGACCTCTTGTCAAGGTCAACTGAACCAGAATTAATTTTTGGAAATGATGCAGATGACATGAGATCGCCTGGAAAGGCAATTGATCCTAGAGTTATGACAGGAGACTTGTCTAATGACCAGATATCTTACTCAATTGACAGGTTTAATATTGTCAATGATATGATGAAAAAAATAATGACAAAATTTAATGATGAGGGGGATACGTACGAAGACTTGAGGAGAGCCTATTATACACTAAATAGCCAGTCTGCTCGAGCTGGTGACGTAGTTTCTAGATTTATTGGTGGTGTCTATGTTGACAGGTCAACTATTGGTCAGTCTGGAGGAACAAAACCATACACGCCTGTTCTTGAGAGAGACCAAAGAAGGGCGATGGACGCATTAAACACTCATGTTTTCTCACCTGATGCCTTCAACCACCCTAACGAGGTATATAATTATCTTGCTAGGCAGAGAAGAGGTTTTGATTTCTTTTCGGGGCCTGAAGATCCAAAGATTCATGATCAGGTATTAAGTTACCAATCTAGAGTATTAGCTCATATATTACACCCTAATACTTTACAAAGAATTATTGATTCAGAATTGTATGGTAATACTTATACTTTATCTGAATTTATGACTGAATTAAACGAATCAATATTTATGTCAGACCTTAAAACAGATGTAAATACATTTAGACAAAACTTACAAGCTGTCTACGTTACAAGGTTACTTGAGATGGTAGGTGGTAAGTCTTCTGATAGATTTAAAATTCCTGCTAGGTCGATGGCCATATATAACTTAGAGAAAATACACAAGATGATGAGAAAGCCAACAGGAAATACATCATCTATAGCACATAGAAATCATATCAGATTACTTATTGAAAGTGCTTTTGGTAGAATTTAAATTAATAAACAAATAAATAATAATAATTATGAGAAATATCTTACTAGTATTAGTATTCCTTAGTTCATGTACAAATAATAATCAAGTTGTAGATTGTGAGAGTCCTTCAAATGGATTTATTGACGGAATGGATGGGGAAGTTAAAATGGGAAGTGCATCAGCGCTAGATGTCTTTAATCAGATGGATAAGGCATGGGCTGAATTAGATTATGATAAAATAAAAACATTTGTTGCTGAGGATGCAGTTATGAATTTTGCAGATGGTGGAAAAGTAACAGGACCAGATGAGTTTGTAGAGTACATAAAGAATTGGGTTGTACAAGTTGAACAAGAAGATGGAAATGAATATTCGTGGAATACTGATTATGCTTTTTCTCTTGCAGTCACTACAGGTGAGGGAGATTATGTGAATGCTCAGTTTACATCTACTCACACCAATCCAGACTCAGAGTTAGAGGCAGAAGTATATTATGAGTACTACCATATTGTCGATGGTAAAGTTCAGGGCTGGAATCAGTTCAAGAGAGACGTCCTTAAATAATTTTTAGGGGCCATAGCTCAGCTGGCTAGAGTGCTTGACTGGCAGTCAAGAGGTCGAGGGTTCGACTCCCTCTGGCTCCACAATACAGATTTTAATCATGAAAATAAAAATTTTTAAATTTTTATTATTACAAATTCTTTTCTCATACTCCCTAATTTCATCTGGATATAACAGTAAGGAAAAGGATATTCATAATTCTCAGAAGAGAATTGAAAACCCGAATGTTTTATTTATATCCATTGATGATCTTCGACCAAGTTTAGGTGTATACGGAGATAGTATTGCTATCACCCCACATATTGATCAATTAGCTTCAGAAGGGACTACCTTTTCAGATGCCTACTGCCAAGCTTCTGTTTGCGCTCCGTCTAGAGCTAGTCTAATGACAGGTTTAAGACCAGATTCTACCCGCGTTTGGCATTTAGGAGATAAGTTCAGAGAAATTAATCCAAATGCAGTAACCATGCCCCAATACTTCTCAAAATTTGGCTATCACACAGTAAACATTGGTAAAATATTTCATAATTATATGCCTGATTCTATTTCTTGGGACGAGCCAGACCTTAGACCTTCTCGTTATGTAAAAAAAGACTGGCTTAAAAGAGATGGAGAAACATTCTATATTAGCGAAGAGGTGAATGCCTCACAAGCTGTTAAGAGAGATTCATTATTAAAAATTAGACCGGTAAGATATGCCGATGGTTGGAACACCGGACCAGCTTGGGAGGCAGCAGATGTGCACGATACTATGTACTATGATGGCGCACAAACAAAATTAGCTAAAGCTACTTTAACTCGATTATCTAAAATGAATCGACCATTCTATATGGGGCTTGGATATTTTCGCCCTCACTTACCTTTTGCTGTTCCTAAAAAGTATTGGGATTTGTATGATCCAAACAAAATGCCACTTGCCAATAACAATATGATTCCTGATGGTGCTCCTCTCTATTCAATGAATTCGATGTATGAATTAAGAAGTTACGATGGCTTTTCACATATTGGTCATCCAACCTCATCATACCAGATGGGTGAGGATACTGTAAGAACTTTAAGACAAGGATATTATGCAAGTGTAAGCTATGTGGACGCACTACTTGGAGACTTAATTAGTCATCTGAAGCAACTTAAAATATATGAAAATACAATTATTATTATCTGGGGAGATCATGGATGGAAATTGGGAGATCATAATAGTTGGGGAAAAATGACAAATTATAATATCGATTTAAAAGTACCTGTAATTGTTCGCTACCCAAATCAAGAGCTTAAAGGAGGTAAAGCAAATGGCATGATTGAGTTGGTTGATTTATTTCCATCAATTTGTGAGATGGCGGGAATTGAAATCCCAGATTATATGCAAGGAACAAGTTTTGTTCCACTGACTAAGAACCCAGAATTAGACTGGAAAGAAGCGACCTTTAGTCAGTTTCATCGAAGGCCTAAAGTCTCTGCTGATGGAAAGCGATATATGGGCTATTCAATGAATACGAAGAAATACCATTTTATTTCGTGGTATGAATGGGATGCTGAAACTGGTAATAGAGGTGAGTTTAAAAGCTATGAGTTATATAATAAAACATTTGATCCATTCGAAATGCAAAACATTGCAGAAAAAGAAGATATGCAAGATGTAATCATTACACTTTCGAATCAACTTGAGTCAGGGTGGAGGAAGGCCTTACCTAAAAATTAAAAGTATCAATAAAATGAAATATCTTAAAGTAAAACTATGTATACCTAAAAATGTTTATTTGGTATCATTTATAATAGTTTTCACCTCATCTCTTTCTTTTGCTCAAATAATTTCTACGGATAGACCAGACCAAACGGAAGGGACTCACGTACTTTTAAAAAATAAATTTCAAATTGAGTCTGGATACTTAATAGCCGATTCAAATAATTATTTGAATACACTCTTAAGGTATGGTATTTTAAATAAACTTGAGTTAAGACTAAATACTAATTTGATAACTGGATCAATTAACAGTGAGAGAAGTACGGCACTTGGTAACCTCGAGCTTGGATTGAAATTTAATATTTTTAATAAAATTAATTCATCAACTAAAGTCTCATTTCTCTCTCATTTCTCGTTTCCAAATAAAAGGAAATTTTCAAATCAAGATCCAATCTCTTTGAATAGAATTTTGTTTTCTCACGACCTCACAGAATCTATTCAGATTGGGTATAATCTTGGATATAATATAGGTTTTAATAACCAAATAAATAATTTTATTTACACACTAGTATTTTCTAAAAGCATTCACAAATTAGGCTTATTTGTAGAAATTTTTGGTGAAGAAAGTTCAGGTGTCTCAAAATCTTACTGGGATGCTGGAGTTATTTATCCTTTGACGGATAACTTGCAAGCTGATTTTTCATTTTCAAGAGGTATTAACAACAATTCAAATTATATCAATTTTGGTATATCTTTTAATATATAGTTTTTAAACTATTTATTTTTATCTATCAAATCATAGCCTTGATTGATTCCTTTTTCGATAGCTGGTACACCTCTACTCATCCAAACGGGTTTTGCTTCACCTTTAAGGTAATGATCAAAAAATTGTTGCATTCTAATATTAAAATCTTTTCTATTTTGCATTTTTAATGGCCAGTGTCTTCCCCCATTATAATTTAATAACCAAGTTGGAATACCTAGTCTTCTTAGACTCATAAAAAACTCTATACCTTGATACCAAGGAACGTGTCCATCTGCGTCATTATGCATTATTAATATTGGGGTATTAATTTTGTCCATATTGTAGATAGGTGAATTTTCGAAGTATCTCTGAGGGTACTCCCATGGTGTTCCTCCTATTCTACTTTGAGTGTGTTCATATTGGAACTGTCTACTTAATCCAGTATCCCACCTTATACCGCCAAAAGCACTAATCATATTTACAACTGGAGCACCAGATTCCGCAGCTTTAAATATATCTGTTTTAGTTACTAGATATGCGATCTGATATCCTCCCCAGCTATGTCCCTGGACACCAATATTATCCTCATCAACAAATCCTTTATCTATTAGTGATGTTACTCCTGGTATAACACAATTGAATGCACTTTCACCAGGATATCCTACTCTGTAATGAATATCAGGATTAAAAATCAGATACCCTCTGCTAGTATAAAAGCTATAATTAATTGTAGACCTCCCCGGTGATGGGGCCCTATGTCTGTGGATCCCGTCTGAACTTTTTTCATAAAAGTTAACGATCATTGGATATTTTTTACTTGGATCAAAATTTTCTGGTTTTATTAACATCCCTGTTAGAGGTAACCCATCCAATGAAGTCCAATAAACTAATTCTGCTGTGCCCCAATTATAGTCTTTTTGCTGTGGGTTTGCATCGCTAATAATCTTTTGTGATTTAAAAGTTAAATCTGATAGCAAAATATTGGGAAATTCTACAAAGGACTCCCTAGTGAAAATAATATTATCATTTAGTCTGGCTTTCTTTATTCTAGAGTACCTATGAGGACCATTTATTAAATTTTTACCGTTATTTCTCTTATAGTTATACTCATAATATCCAGCATTTTTTGACAGGTCGTTAAATGTTGACATTAATATTTTTTCAGAGTAATCTATAAATCTTTCTTCTGGGTCTAGTTTAATATATCTAAATGATGTTTTGGTCTCTCTTCCCTTAGTTAGACGCTTACTTTTTGCATTATCAGGATTAAATTCCCATATATCATACCTATCATAAATAAGAATAGAATTGTCATCATCTGTCCATCCTGCTAAGCCGTAAGACCTTGGGAAATCTGGGTAATCGCTAAGCTCATTATAAAACATTTTCCCTCTTGTCAACTCTGTATATTTAGAGGTCTCAATATTATATGTATACCATGTGCTATCTACTTGATTATAACCATAAGCATATTTTCCCTTTGGACTGAATCTAGAATAACTTGGATTTGATTCAATAGCCATTCTAGAAAGACCACTATTTATATTTATAACTTTTAAATCATTCTTAGAGAATTGACCAGTCCATTGAGAGCTTAGCTGATAAGGTTCTGTAGTACTTATTAACGCGTAGTCACCATTGCCTTCATCAGAAAGTAATGCCCTCGGAAATTCTTTAGTTGCAATTTGAATTAATTTTTCATCATTTAAATGTATCACTGATTGATATGATCTTTTCTTATCACTACTAAGTTGCTTCTCCTGAATTGTATATAATCTTGGTTCATCGTAACTCCAGACCTCAACATTTACTATTTCTTCTTCTAATAATAATGTGTCTTGATAAATTTCAGGCAATGCCAAACCAAAAAATAATTTGCTTTCATCTCTTGAAAATGTAATTGCCCCGTCAGACGAAACACGATACCCTTCTGGTGAAATCTCAGTATTTACTAGTAGTCTTGCCTTATTATCAGAATTTGACCAGAAGAAGAGCTCATTATGTCTATGGTATGATTTAGTTGAGTCAGAGTCCACTATAAATGCCAGATTATTTCCAGAATCACTTAATGCTAACCTAAAGTATTTAGTTTTATTATGTGACTCATAGATGTGTCTTGACTCACTACTTTTCAAATCATTAACGTAGACTCCTGCTTTTATGGAGTCTTTAATTCCTGTAGTTATGTAAGAGAGTATCTCAGAATCTTCCGCAAAGGTGTAATCTGTGACATAAGGAATAGTATCTTCCTCTCCCGTATAAAGGTTACGGATAATTAATGGATAACCATTTTCCAAACCTTTCTTTTTCATCTTTTTTTTTGTCGAATCATTTTCAGATGAAGTCTCATATGTGTAGGCAATGTAGCCTGACCATTTTTTTGGAACTTTATAAGATTTCACGTTGGCAATTTTATCTATAGATCTTTTTTGCAAATTGAAAATACCAATTGAATCCTTAGGCATCTTATCTTTCTTGACCTTATTTCTTTTCATAACCTTGATACTATCTTCCCACGCCTTAATAGTAAATATTGCAAATTCTGAGTTATAAGTAAATTGACTTCTACCTGTTCTTTCGTGATCAAATATGAGATTATTATTCCTATCTTTTATTTTTAGATGACTGTCTTTCTCTCCTCTTTGAAGAGAATACATTACGTAATCACCCTTAGAGTCAATACTATTATTTTGGATTCCATTCCAAATATCAAAGTCATCATGATCCAAAACTTTTTTCTGCGCATATATATTTATTGATGTAAATAGGGTAAGGATATAAAAGAAAATTTTCATTACTTATTTTATTAAGGTGTACTTCTCTCGTATGCAAACCCTCCTTTATTTTGTGAAGACCAGGAGGTAAATTTTACACTTAAATATATCTTATCTTCTTGAAGGTATAAAACTAAGTTTTTTCCGACGACGTCTTTAGGTGATCCTACTGTTGACCTGAAGTCATCAAAAGATAACTGATCAATTTCCTGTAGAGTCCCAATAGCCCACTGGGTACCTAGCGGACTTGTATCTTTATCGTAAATGTTTTCTTTTGCTATGTTATAGATTTGACCACCAGAGTTTCCTCTTGTTATCCATACTTGATCGGTGATTCTATCTTGATTTACTGCTGAGGTTGGATCTGCTCCATCTGCCTTCTCAAAAGTTATTGTGCTTCCATTCCAGACAGTATATTCTGGTTCGGGATCTACATGATCAGGTTCATCTTCTCCACAAGAAACTGATATAAATAATATGATTATAAATATTAAAATTTTATTTATTTTCTCCATAATTGTTTTTTTATAAACCTAATTGAATTTCAAATACAATCCAACTAATTATAAAATCCTTTTAATCAAGAAATTGATCATTTTCTTATCAAATTTCCATTTGATATTTCTTAGATTTGTTTACTTATTGTGAACTTATAAAAATTACGTAAATGAAAAACTTTGGAAGCGGAAAATGCCCAGTTATGCACGGTGGTAGTACCACTCAGGAGACGTCAGTTACCAAGTGGTGGCCGAAATCTCTTAACCTAGATATGTTACATCAACATGATAAAAAAACGGATCCACTTGGGAGTAACTATAGCTACAAAAAAGAATTAAAAAACCTAGATTTTTCTTCTCTTGAGAAGGATATGCATGAACTTATGGTAACACCTCAAGACTGGTGGCCAGCGGACTGGGGTCATTATGGAGGGTTAATGATAAGGATGGCATGGCACGCTGCCGGATCGTATAGAATTTCTGATGGAAGGGGAGGAGCAGGTACTGGAAATTTACGATTTGCACCGCTCAACTCGTGGCCTGATAATACAAATCTAGACAAGGCGAGAAGACTTTTATGGCCAATTAAAAAGAAGTACGGAAACTCTATCAGTTGGGCCGATCTATTTATCCTTGCTGGAAATATTGCCTACGAGAGTATGGGTCTAAAGATGTTTGGATTTTCTTATGGGAGGGAAGACATCTGGCACCCTGAAAAAGATATATACTGGGGATCAGAGAAAGAGTTTTTAGCTCCTAGTGAGGAAAGATATGCTGACCTGAAGGACACTTCTACAATGGAGAGCCCTCTTGCTGCAACTCACATGGGATTGATTTATGTTAACCCAGAAGGTGTGAATGGTAACCCTGACCCACAGGTTACCGCTTTACATATTAGAGAAACTTTTGCTAGGATGGCTATGAATGATGAGGAGACAGTGGCCCTTACAGCTGGGGGTCATACAGTTGGAAAGGCCCACGGAAATGGTGACGCTGGAGCACTTGGTGCTGAGCCAGAAGGTGCTAAAGTTGAAGAGCAGGGCTTTGGTTGGAAAAATCCAGCTGGGCATGCAAATGCGAACGAGACTGTTACCAGTGGTATTGAGGGTGCTTGGACAACTAATCCTACTAAGTGGGATGAGGGATATTTTGAGATGTTATTCAATCACGAGTGGGAACTAAAGAAAAGTCCCGCAGGTGCTTGGCAGTGGGAGCCGGTAGATATTGAAGACAAAGATAAGCCGGTCGACTCATCTAATCCGTCGCATAGGAATAATCCTATCATGACCGACGCAGATATGGCCATGAAAATGGATCCTATTTATAAGGAGATATCTCTGAAGTTTAAGGAAGATCACGACTACTTCTCTGACACATTTGCGAGGGCATGGTTTAAGTTAACTCACAGAGATATGGGGCCTAAGGTTAGGTATGTAGGGCCAAATATTCCATCTGAGGAATTGATTTGGCAAGATCCTATATCTGCTGGAAATAAAGATTTTGATATAGATGCTGTTAAAGAAAAAATTTCTAATTCTGGATTATCTATTTCTGACAGAGTCTGTATTGCTTGGGATAGTGCAAGAACCTTTAGATCGTCAGATCTTAGAGGAGGAGCAAACGGTGCAAGGATCAGACTTAATCCCCAAATAAGTTGGGAGGCTAATGAGCCTGATAAATTATTAAAAACTTTAGGGATACTTAAACCTATAGCTGATGAATCTGGTGCTAGTGTGGCTGATGTTATAGTCCTTGCAGGATGTACTGGGATTGAAGAGGCTGCTTCAAATGCAGGGTTTAAAGTAAAGGTTGATGTTTCTGTTGGCAGGGGAGATGCTACTGCTGAGATGACTGACGCAGATTCTTTTGCCCCACTAGAACCTTCTGCAGATGCCTTCAGAAATTTTATTAAAGAAGAGTGTGCGTCAAATGCTGAGGAGATGATGTTAGATAGGGCTCAACTTCTGGGTTTATCGGCTCCCGAGATGACTGTTCTAATTGGAGGTATGAGAGTTATTGGAACTAATTTTGGAGGTGGTAAAGACGGTGTCTTCACAGATAATGTTGGGTCATTGACAAATGACTTCTTTATAAACTTAACGGATATGAATAATAAGTGGGAAGTTGATGGAGAAAATAGTTATAAGGTAATAGACAGAAAGTCTGGTAATCTTAAGTGGACTGCCACTTCAGTAGACCTTGTTTTTGGATCTAACTCAATACTAAGATCTTATGCAGAGGTTTATGCACAAGATGACAGCAAAGATAAATTTGTTAGTGATTTTGTTAGTGTGTGGTGTAAGGTAATGGAAAACGATAGATTCGATATTTAAATTATTATTAGTTCTATTAAATAATAAACCTCATTTTATAAATGAGGTTTTTTTATATTTATAGGTATGGAAAATCTTGCAGAGTGGGGATACATTGGATTATTTATTGCTAGCTTCCTGGCAGCAACAATCATTCCTTTCAGCTCTGAGTTAGTGCTAAGCATTTTAATTGCAAATAACTATGACCTGACAACATCACTAGTTGTTGCATCAATTGGGAATTGGATGGGAGGCCTGAGTAGTTATCTTATTGGCAGATTAGGGAGTTGGGATACTATTGAGAAATATTTAAGAGTAAAAAGGGATAAAATTTTATTATGGAAGAAAAAAATTGATAGTTGGGGTGGTCTTTTGGCTTTCTTGTGCTGGCTTCCAGTTGTTGGTGACCCAATTGCAATTGCTCTTGGTTTCTTTAGGACAAACATCTTTACTGTAGCATTATTTATGTTGATAGGTAAGTTTGTAAGATATTTTGTATGGGCCATGATTACTTATCTGGGTTTCTCCCTATTATAAAATACTATTCGTAGAAAGAGTTGACCTTATTTACATTTACATTCTTCCAATTGATACCGTTCTGCCATTTTAGTGACTTGTATTTGATGAGGTAATTATCAAGTAATGACTCAAGCTCATCAGTTACTTCTGGATACTGTACCAAAATATTTTCAACCTCTTTGAAATCCTTATCAATATCATAAAGTTTCAATTCATTATTATTTCTAAACTTAATAAGTTTAAAATTATTTTTTATAATTGAGGAGTGAGCCCTTGCTAAAGCTATCTTATTCTCATATGGTACATGGAAAATAATTCCAGGGTAGGACCTGCTCACTTCATTATCCTCTCCAGATAAGAGAATTTCTTTAAAACTTCCACCGTCTATATCTTCTTTGTTTTGGATATTAGATCCAGCTAGATCTATGATAGTAGGTAGTAGGTCGTATCCGACTACAGGGACTTTGCTCTCACTCATTTTTTTAATTCCAGGTCCAGATACAATAAAGGGAACTCTTATACCTCCCTCCATAGCATCCCACTTACCCCTAGAGAGAGGAAAGTTAATACTTTCCTTATAATATCTTTTTGCTGGAATTGTCGGGACTGATCCGTTATCAGAGGTATAAATTATGTAAGTGTTATCTACTAATTCTAATTCCTCAAGTTTATCAAGTATAATCCCTAGTCCCTCGTCAAGATTTTCAGTCATGGCAGCAAAGCCAGCATTATCAGTACTTCTGCTCTTATCCTTTCCCAAATATTTTTTATGTGTTTTCTCTTTTGATATAATATTGGTGTGAACAGCGTAGTGGGAAACTTGTAAGAAGAAAGGTTTCTTAGATTTCTTCTGTTGATCTAAAAACTTTACTGCCTTCTCTGAGAGGTTAAATATTTTTTTTGGATCATCAGATAATGTTGTATTCCACTGTGTCTTATTATTTATGAAGACACCTTCTTTATTTCCATTTTTTCCGTCATCATAATCGTATCCAAGCAAAGAAGGTTCGGCATCGATACCCCATTTACCAAAATGAGCAGTAACGTAGTTTGAATTTATCTCTTTTAATTTTTTTGGTATTGTGATGGGTTTATTATGGTCTATATGTTTTGTGTTCATACCTACTCTTATCATCTTAAGTCTTGCTGCAGATTGTGCATATTGGATGCTGTATCTTGATGGAGAACATACGGGAGATGATGAGTAACCTCTTGAGAACCTCATGCCATTTGAAGCAAGTCTTTCTAGGTTAGGAGTCTCAAAGTATTGGCTTCGTGATGAGTCTATATCATCAGACATCTTTACAGAGGTTCCAGACCAACCCTGATCATCTACTAGAAATAATATAAAGTTTGG
>CEQY01201167.1_pt1 | contig 23231 bp, 21 predicted proteins | sample 361391 | NCBI WGS metagenome assembly CEQY01 (sample SAMEA2621075, study PRJEB7988) | marine metagenome | isolation source: saline water (ENVO:00002010), including | reverse complement strand
AGTCAGTCCGTGGAATTTTTCAGGCAGCGGACGAATAGATTTAGTCAAAACTTTAAAGTCATGAGCTTCTAGCGAGAGCTCACCTTTATTCGTTTTAAACACAGAACCTTTCGCCCAAATAATATCTCCATAATCACAGAGTTTATAATCCGCAAAGCCTTCTTCGCTGGTCACATTTTTTTTCACATAAAATTGAAAACGTGTTTCACCGTCATCCACCTGAATAAAGGCAGCTTTACCAAAGTCACGAACCAGCATTGCTCGCCCGACCAGGGAGTATTCGGGAGTCTCGCCAATATCTTCTTTGGCCATCTCTCCATATTTTTCCACCAATTCCTTGGCCTTAATACTAGGTTTCACTCCATGTTTATAAGGATGAGAATTCGCTTCTTTAAGCTTATCGCGCTTTTCCAGTCTCACTTTCATTTGATCATTATAAAGACCTTCCCATCTTGAAATGTACTTTTCTCTCATTCTCAATCCTTAATTAAAAATAGTGGTGTGAAGTGATGTTATATACTTACCCGAGCTTTTCGTAAAGATATAAGCACTGCGGCGTTATTCATCTTTTATAAATCGATCGACGGTCTTAGCTCCCATCAGATCCCCAAGGACATTGATCATCGTCACGGGATAGTCCCAAATTCTATCAATCAACAGATAGAGTCCTAAATACTCCAAAGGAATGCCTAGCATCTCCATCACTGCCCCCATCATAATAATTCCTCCGTTAGGCACTCCTGCGGTACCAGCTGATGAAACCATCACGAAAAAGAAAACTAGGATTTGTTGCGTGAGAACGAGCTCAATTCCGGCCATATTGGCCATAAACAAAATCACAACAGATTGGTAGAGAGCTGAGCCATCCATATTTAAAGTGGCCCCAATGGGTAGAATAAAATCTGAGGTTTTTTGCTTCACCTGAGCTTTTTCACGAATCACTCGCATAGAAACGGGAAGAGTGGCAGCAGATGACGCTGTCGTAAGGGCCACTATAAGGGCCTCTCTCACCTGACCAATAAACCTATAAGGATTGAATTTTCCTACCAGCTTTCCAATCAAGGAGAGACTGACTAGGATATGGGTTAAACAAGCACAGAGAATAATAAGAAAGAGTTTTCCAAAGCCTGCGAATATTTGAACATCGGTTTTGGCCACAAGGGCTGCCACTAACGAACATACTCCCACCGGAGCGATATAACGAATAATCCACTGGATGATCAGCATCACAATTTCTTGAACTGAGTCTGCCAGTTGAACAACCGGTTTTCTTTTCTCTGGACTTAAGCCGAGGGTCCCAAAGGAGAGAATAAAAGTGAAAACGATCAGCTGAACAATATTCCCCTCGTTAAGGGATTGAAAAATATTTCCTGAAAAAAAACTCAATATAAAAGTGTTGAGTGAGAACTCTTGGGTAGTTGAGTTTTGATAATTGCTATATTCACTGACAAATGTATCGAAACCAATCGTATTAGCAAAAAATAAACCGACCAAACAGGCAAGACCACTGGTGGTAAGGTAATAGAGAATCGTTTTTGATCCGAGCTGTTTAAGTTCTTTGCTCTCAAGATTCGTTATGGCTAAAAAAAGAGAACTCATAACCAGAGGGACGATCAGAACTTTTAAAAGAAGAATAAATATTTTTCCAATGAAAGCGAGGTTCAAAGCCGCATCTGCAAACAAGTAGCCGAACGCAATGCCCACTAATGCGAGAGAGAAGGTTAAAAGCTCAGGACTTATTCTTTTATTCGCCACCTACGGACCTCCATTGTAAATAGGCTTTCATAAACCCGTCTAAGTCACCATCAAGCACTTTTTCAGCATTTCCAGATTCGTAATTTGTTCTATGATCTTTCACCATTTTATAAGGATGCAAAACATAGGAGCGAATCTGTGAGCCCCAACCTATTTCTTTTTTATCCGCTTGAGCTTCTTCGGCAGCGGCTCTTTTTTCTTCCATGGCTTTTTCATAAAGTCGCGATCTGAGCACTTTAAATGCGGTTTCTTTATTTTGAAGTTGTGAGCGTTCATTTTGACAGGTCACCACGATACCAGAAGGGTGGTGAGTGATTCGAACCGCGGAATCGGTGGTGTTAACAGATTGTCCACCTGCTCCCCCTGAGCGGTAAACATCAATACGAATATCTTTATCTTGAATTTCTATTTCTATTGAATCATCAATTTCAGGGGATACAAATACTGAGGCAAATGAGGTGTGTCTTCTCGCATTGGAGTCGAAAGGTGAAATACGCACGAGACGATGAATTCCAGACTCACTTTTCAGATGACCATAGGCAAAGTCCCCATTCACCATCATGGTGACAGATTTTAAACCTGCTGAGTCCCCTTCTTGGTGATCCATGGTTTGAACTTTATATCCACTCTGCTCTGCCCAACGGTTCAGCATGCGATAGAGCATACTCGCCCAATCACAAGACTCTGTTCCCCCTGCTCCCGCATTAATGGAGACAATGGCATTATTGGGATCTGTCTCTTCAGAGAGCAGGGATTGTTGTTCAACCTGCTCAAGAGAATCATTGAGTTTTTCCGATAGCTCGATAGCTTCGGTCACACTCTCTTCATCGCCACTGTCGACGAATTCGCACAGTGTTTCAAAATCTTGAAACATAGTGGCAACATTTTGATATTTTGTGACAACTTGAGAGAGTAAGGATTTTTCTTTTTGGATTTTAGCGGCATTATCAGCGTCTTCCCAGAAACCTTCGAGAGTTTCTAGTTCAGCAATTTCATTTAGGCGTTGTTCTTTTTTTTCAACTTCAAAGTGACCTCCGAATATTATCTAAGATCTCTTTTTTGCCATCAAAATCTGATCGAATTTCGCTTAATTTAATTTTATCACTTTCACTCATGGCCAATCCTCTTCATTATATTTAGGAGAAATTTACCATTAATTCTGAGGAAAGATCAAATAAATGCCTGCTTTATCTTAACGTTTCGCAATCAAAGGGATTCTCTAAAGCTGCAGGTGAATTTTCTGCAATAATTTCGAGAACCGCTGCGAATGTCATTCTATCAGCATTGGCCACTCGATTATGATAACGAGTTAGATACAAAAACTTCAACATGGGAACACCAGCCTTAGCCGCTTGCCAAGCTTGTTTCGCTTTTTGCCAAATACTTCCTTTAAACTCAGGGATCTGAGGAACTTTTTTATATTTAATCATATATTGAAAAATTCTCTTGGCCCTTCCTTGTAAAAAGTCCGGTGTTAGGGCTTTAATAGCGGATTCATAAATAACATAAGCTTCATCAATTTCATTAGGTTCTAAAACACCAGATTTATCTACATCAAACCTAAGCATTGATTGCTCAACCGCAATGAGTCCGGCCCATGTGACAACCCCATCAGACTCTTCCATATCCCGTTCCATGCCATCGTCAAACGTGGAGCAGGTTCGACTAAACTTAGCCGTTTTTTGGAAATAAGATTGAAAATCTTCTGGGCTTAAACTTTCCAAATAAGACTTCATCTCAGGAAAATAAGTGCTAATAGGTGTTGTAGCTTCTTTCACTCCATCTGAGTCAATTTTAAAATCACTGTCTAAAAACTTGAGAACAAAATCTCTAAAACACTGCCCAGAATAACTCCCTTGGGCCGTCATTTCACAATCTGTGTCCCCACTTCTTTTAGCTTCAGCGAAGATATATTTGAAATTATTGTACATACGAGATGAAAGGTTCAGGGAAGTGAGCATAGTCACAGCAAATTCAGTAAACTCATTAACTTCAATAAATTCATCCCCATCAGATTGATGATGAAATAAACTACTCATTAAAGTAATCGTCTCTGCAGTAGACTTAACTCTTCCTTCAACCACAAGCTCTTCACCTTCAAGCAACTCACCGAGCTTCACCATGAGAACTTCTAATTGTTCAAGAGTGATACTATAGCCACCAATAGCATTGGCATTAGGTGAGCCATGTTTTTTAAATATTCTCGCCGCGATATCTTCGATCAAAGCAATTTGCACTAAACCTCTTGGGTTTCGGACATAAGTAAAATCATATTTGGGCGCAAATTCATTTCCTAGGTAATAGCGATACTGTTGAGCAATGCGATTAAACTCTTTCATATGAGCACTTTCAGTCGCTAAATCAATATAATGTTGTAAATTGAAGTTACGCAGCAGAACAGAAGTGGCATCCATCTCCGATTTATTTTGATTATAAAACTTATAAAAATTTAAACCTTTCGCTAGATTCTTTTCTAAAATGTCATCTAATAACACCATCATTTCACTCGCGTAAAAATATTCCGAGGGATCTCCTAGAATCGCTTCTTTTAATGTGAGAATCGTTTCTTTATATTCTGTGTAGTGAAGATACTCAGGAAAAAAATGTTTTACGACCGCTTTGAGGTCATCATATTTAAATAAAACGGCATCGGCATCAGTCTGAGCATTGAAATAAAAATTCTTTTTTACAGCTTCCACATCTTCTTTTAGGATTTTTAAAATCTCTTCGTCTTCATAAGCCCCATCAGAAGTGGTGTCAGGAATATTGATAAAATCAAAGGTGATTTTCATCACATCAGGAAGCATATCGATCGCACGAGAGAATTCTTTAGCCGTGAGCATATTCTTATCCCCACCCAAGATCGCACGTTTTAAAAAGATAAGACTATTAGCTGTCTCTATAACATCATCTCCTCCTATCCCTTTAAACTTTCTTAAAAAGTCAGGAAGTGAAATGACTTTAGAGCTGGCTTTAAACTCTGTTTTAAGTACTTTTTTAATTTGCACCATCGAAGAGTAAATATCACTTTTTCTCTTGTTATGTTCAGCGAAATCAACTTTCTTCTCATCGGTAAAATACTCATAAAATTTCCCATCCACTGCATATTCATTAAAGTAGATCATCACTTTCATGAGTTTTGGTATATTTGAACCTGCTATAAAACCGGTGTCATCTCCAAAGAGTAATTTACTTAAATCAAAGAGTGCTTCGAGTGCAACAAGCGTGCTGGAATCAACTTCCTTCATTTCTTTTTTAATATACTTAACGAGTTCTTTATAAGAGAGAGAGCCAGGTTTAGCACCTTTTTCTTTTTCAACAACTGAAGCAAAGAAAGTTAAATAACTTTGCAAACAAACCAAGTCACCTTTAATATTTTTTTGAAGAATTTGAGTCAAAGATTCTGTATTGATTTCACAATTGGCCAAACCTTCAATAGAGAGTTCTTTTTCTGGTACGTGTTTAGTAAATAAATCACCACATGACACGAGCGTCAAAGAGAGAGCTAGACTAATAATTTTAATCAATAACTTTTGCATGTTGTTCCCATAAAAATACTAGAATGTGTATTTTACGGAACTATAAACGGCATCGTTGTTTTCGAAATCCGACCAGAAAGATTCTTCATCTGGATTAGTTCCAATAATATTCACACCCAAACTTCCAACCATACTAGGTCCAAAACGATAACTCGAATTGAACATAGTTAAACGATCTTCCGTGAGCATGTCATACTTGTAATCCAGTGAGACAAATACATTCCTTGTAAGATTTTTTTGTGCTGCTAGGTGAACGGCTTGATTCCAACGAGGATACTCTGCGAGCAATTCGTTTTCTCTATCAAAGTCGCTAACTCTAGCGATATATCCTAAATGAGCCTCAAAATCTCCATCATTAAAGATGAGGCCTGAACTTAAATAATCTTCTTGTAATTTTTTTGGTCTATATCCGAGATATTCAATATAAGGATCTTCATTATCTGGTCTCTTCTCAGGGACAGTACTGATCGTTGAACCATAGAGCTTTAAATTCCACTCTTGTATATCGAGTTCTATATTCGCCCCTTTGACATCGTGATAAAACACTTGGGGAGTGACATCGACAAAAATTCGGCTCTCATCAGTTTGATATTTAACTTCTACCGTTGTGGCAATTTGATTTTCAGGCTTTCTCAAATAGAATCCACTCACAGAGAGTTTCGCGTGAAGATCGCTCATATTGATCACTTCAAACTCTTGACCAATTTTCAATCCAGCAGAGGCTCTCATCGCTATGTCTACTGGTTCGGGATAATTCACATTATAAAATATGGGAATATCTTTACCTTCCACAGGTGCTGTTTCATTAGGAGCTTTACACCATGGGTTTTTACAAGTGACTTTACCTTCACTCTCATCATAGTGACTAGAAGGATTGAGTTCAGGAACGTATAGCCCTGATATAAAGGCACCGTAGCTGAAGCCATTTTTAAACTTTTGTTGGAAATTAATTCCCGTGAGACCTTCTTGTCCAGGTTCAAAATAATCAAAATTGGTTCGATTATTCACCTTTCCTAAGCCCCAAATTTTATCTGCATGTGACCAATTCAGGATTTTTCTACCAGCACTCAGAGTTGAGTTTTGAAATCTCATCTGCCAATAACCTTCTCTTAAAGAAATCATCATTTCTTCTTGGTCATTAACTCGTGTTCCAAAATTTATATTCCAGTACTGATCACTTTGAGTGTATTTTTCATACTTTATATTGGCTTCACCCCAATAATAATTTCCAGGGACTTCCCCAACATCATCCACCAGTTGGTTAGAAGTGATACCAAAATCACCAGAAAGATTGCTGGTTCTTTCTGCATTTACATCTGGAAGTTCTAAATTAGTTGAAAGGGAGTAATTTGAACTCGCGAAAGTATTTCCACATAGAGCACTGATAAATAGACTGGTTAAAATTCGCTTCTTCATTCGTCCTTTCATTCTAGTTTAATTGTTTCCCCCTACCTAGTAGGCAAGATTTTTGCCCCTAACAAGGTGGCAGAATAACACTCAAATAATATCAATGTTTTAGTACCGCTTCATCAGAAAATGCCGCAATGCGTAAAATCTACAGGGTCATGTCTTAATTGTGATCAGATGTAAATACCTGAAATCACACAAGAAGCAACCATTCATTGTAAGATGGTGTTAGTTGTCCAATGAACTCAGACTTGCAAGAATATGGGCTCGATTGGAAAAGGAATTTATATGAAATTATTATCATTATTACTTGCTGTCATAACTCTTAATGTCTATGCCAGCACACCCCGTTTTGATAACTCAAAACTTTTTGTCAAACTCAAGGATGGTAAGGCCTTCCCTAATTCTACGTATATTAAATCTGTTAAACACCTTTTTGGTGACAACTATTTAGTAGACACAACAAACGCTACAAAGTTAGCAGAAGAGTTTGCTCAAGACTTAAGCATTTTAAAGACTGAGAAAAACTATTACGCTGGAAAAAGAATTCTCCCTAAAACAGAACCACTTCAAAAAAGTGTAGAGCTTGATATCTTCAACGCTTTTAATGATCCAAAAGTTGGAAGAGTATGGTCTTTTAGAGATGCAGGTGGAAATGGTGTTTCTGTAGATAAGTCATACTTAAGTCCTCTTGGGACAGAAAAAGAGAATATGATTGTAGCCGTTGTGGATACAGGTGTTGATTATAATCATGAAGATCTCAAAAATGTGATGTGGAAGAACACTGCAGAGATCGCAGGTAATGACGTCGATGACGATAATAATGGTTATGTTGATGATATCTACGGCATCAATACATTAGTTAAAGATATCCAAGGAAATGCAACTGGTGATCCTCAAGCAAGTCACGCCCACGGAACTCACGTTGCAGGAACGATCGCAGCTGAACAAAATAATAATACCGGTATTGCTGGTATTGCTTCAACAGCTCAGATTATGGCCATAAGAACTGTACCTGATGCTTCTGATGAAACTGATGCAGATGTTGTTGAATCATTTTTATATGCAGCTAAGCATGGTGCTAAACTCATCAACTGTTCATTTGGTAAAAGCCATAATGAAGGTGGAATGATTGTTAATGAAACAATTGATCATATTGGTGAGACTTATGGAACCTTAGTGTTCGCAGCAGCCGGTAATGATTATGGAAGAGATATTGATACTAATAGACAGTATCCCGCTTCTTTTGAAAGTGATTATCTTGTGGTCGTTGCTTCAACGACAAAATCTGGAGGACTTTCATGGTTTTCAAACGTAGGAGCTAAATCTGTTGACCTAGCTGCTCCGGGATCAAGTATTTACTCAACCACTCCAAGAAATAACTACGGGAATATGTCCGGAACTTCTATGGCCACCCCAACAACAGTAGGTGTTGCAGCTGAGGTTTGGAGTCATTTTCCAGAGCTAGGAGCTCTTCAACTTAAAAAAGTTCTTATGGAGTCTGTCACTCCGGTAAAAGACTTCCAAGGGAAGATGGTGACTGGTGGTCGAGTTGATTTATACAATGCTCTTCAATACACTTTAAATAATTATAGAAATCTATAAATGAATGAGCCCGGACTTTGATCCGGGCTTTTTTATCTTTTCTTTTTAAAATCTAATAAAATTTTCTCTTCTAGCTCTTCCATTATCTTTTCTTCAGCCTCAGAAATTTCGTGATCATACCCACAGAGATGTAAATAGCCATGGACGAGCAAATGGTAGAACTCTTCTTCAAAACTGAGTTTAAATTCTTGAGCTTGTTCTACGCATACCTCACTACAGATAATAATATCACCCAGCTCTATTTCACCATGAAAAGCATCGTATTCACCTACTCGAATATTATCTTGCAAAGGGAAAGACAGAACATCAGTTTTTTTATTTTTATTTCGATGCTCAGAGTTTAATTGAATGATTTCTTTTTCATCACAAAGGCGGATATTGAGAATAAATTTTTGCTCATTCTTGAGACTATGCAGCTGGAAATCTTCTAATGAAGAGACGAGGGCGTCTAAATCCTTATTTATGCCATCAATGTCACCTTGCCAAAGAGCTTCCTCCAAAACAAGATTCAATTCTAAGGACTTACCCGTGCTATAAAATTCTTTTTCCATAAAGTTATCAATATACTAAGATAGTCTGCATAACAAGAAGTAATTATGAATTATCCCCATCTAGAAAAAGCCATTGATGTTATTGCCAAACTTAGAGATCCGGAAACGGGATGTCCCTGGGACTTAAAGCAAAATCATCGCTCACTTTTGAAGTACTTTATTGAAGAGGTCTATGAGTATATTCATGCGGTTGAAGAAGAAGACTATCCAAAAATGGAAGAAGAACTTGGGGATGTCCTTTTGCAAATTCTTCTGCATTCACAAATTGCCTCGGAAAATAAACATTTCGATGTAGATAGCGTGGCAAAAGTCCTAGCCGAAAAAATGATCTATAGACACCCCCATGTTTTTGAGAACCAAGACAAAACCATCAGTGCAGAAGAAGTCACGGCCAACTGGAAAAAACTTAAAAATAAAAAGCAAAACTACACGATACAGATCGAAGATGCTTATGCTCCAGCTTTGAGTGCTTCAGCAAAAATTGGCGCAAAATCTCAAGAAATAAATTTTGACTGGGATCATATCCAAGACGTGATGAAGAAAGTAGAAGAAGAGCTCAGTGAAGTGAAAGTTGAAATTGCAAAAGATGATCAGGCAAAAATCTATGAAGAGATGGGTGATCTCCTTTTCTCTGTGGCCCAACTTTCTCGCCACTTGGGAGTGGATCCAGAAGCCGCCCTTAAAGATGCCAATCTAAAATTCATTAAACGTATTAATCTAGTTGAAGCTAAAGTTCGCCAAGATGGCAGTGAGATGAAAGAGCTTCCTACCACAGAGCTTGAAAATTACTGGACGAAAGTTAAACAAGAGCTCAAAAGCTCTCAAGATTCTTAAGTTTTTTCGACACTTGCCCTCTCTCTTGATATCTTATTTTTTCACAAGGAGAATTTATGAAGACAATGATGTTAATAATAATGGTGAGTAGTGTTGCCGCTATGGCATGTCCTAACCTTAATGGACAATACAATAAATGCACGACGGGAAACCTGGCTTTGGACCTTATTTCGGGCATTAATAAAACGGAACTCACACTCAACCAAACGGGTAAAAATATCGAAGCAGAATTTATGGATATTAAAACCCAGGTTGAAGTAGATCAAACAACTCGCACCACCACACGAGTCGAAGATAAAAAACTAACTATCCACAGTGAAATTTTTGCGAGCTGCCAGAAAGACTCCCTCTTTCTCGATGAAGATTCTGAATTGGTTTATGATAACGGCAAGACTTCGCAGAGCTCAACTGATACTGAAATTTATCTTGAAAACTCAAATCAACATATTGTGATGGATATCACCGAATCAGAAAATGGTCAGCGAAAAAATTTAAAAGTCACTTGCACTAGAAAATAAAAAAAGCCTCACAAGAGGCTTTTTTTTATAACAATCCAGCTCTGGTTAAAAGAGCATCCGGACTCGGTTCCTTTCCACGAAATTTTTTATACAGCTCCATTGGATCTTCTGTTCCACCTTTCTCTAGAATAAACTCTCTAAATTTTCTAGCCGTTTCTCTGTTAAAGACGCCGGTTTCTAAAAAGTAGGCAAAGGCATCAGCATCAAGAACTTCCGCCCATTTATAACTATAGTATCCTGCGGCGTAGCCACCAGCAAAGATATGGCCAAAGGATGGAGACATGGCCCCCACTTTTTTGCCATCGAACAAATCAAACTCCTGCATGATGTTTTGCTCAAAAGCTATGACATCTTTGATATTTTCTGGATCAGCCGCATGCCAGCTCATATCGAGAAAACCAAAAGATAATTGTCTCAATGTTCCAAGCCCCTCCATAAAGGTCTTACTTTTTCTTATCTTCTCTACAAGCTCATCTGGAATCTTTTCTCCCGTTTCATGGTGCTTGGCAAAGAGATCCAAACATTCTTTTTCAGTCACCCAATTTTCCATAATTTGACTAGGAAGTTCTACGAAGTCCCAATAAACATTGGTTCCCGCAACTGAGCGATAAGTGGCTTTTGATAAAAGCCCATGAAGGCCATGACCAAACTCATGAAAAAGCGTGAGCACTTCATTGAGTGTGAGCAGAGAAGGCTTAGAGGCCGTTGGCTTGGTAAAATTACAGACAATAGAGACAAAAGGTCTTTTCACTTCACCAAATTGAAAACCTTGTTCTCTAAAAGTAGTCATCCAAGCTCCAGGTCTTTTTTCTGAACGCGGAAAAAAATCTGCATAAAAAAGTCCAAGGTAGGTATCATCTTCGTCTTTCACCACATAGGTTTTTACATCCTTGTGATATTTAGGAATATCGTTTTTCTCCTCAAACTTAATGCCATAAAGTTTGTTAGCAACCGTAAAAACCCCATCGATAACATTCTCTAATTTAAAATAGGGTCTGAGTACTTCGTCATCAAAATCGAGCTCTTCTTTTTTAAGCAACTCAATATACATAGAACTGTCATAGCGTTGAAAGTCCTCTTCTCCCGAGACTTTGCCTTTAAAAGCTTTGAGTTGATTAAACTCCTCTTGGGCTCTTGGTTTAGCTTTCTCTAAAATGGTATGGAGAAACTCAAGGACATCTTCAGCTGATTTCGCCATTCGGTTTTCAAGCACAAATTCTGGGTGATCTTTATACCCTAGAAGTTGCGCTCTTTTCTTTCTAAACTTCAGAGTTTCAATAATATTCTCTTTATTATCAAACTCTCCTGAACAAGCTTTGGTACTTGCAGCTTCATACATTTTCGCCCTTAACTCTCTATTGGGGCAATATTGCATAAAAGGTAGAAAGCTTGGATAGTCCAAAGTAAAGGCATATTGAGCTTTAACTTCTCTGGCCTTGGCATTTTCTCTCGCCGCTTCGATGACCCCTTCAGGCATTCCTTTCACATCTTCATCATTATCAATCTCAAGCACGAAAGCATTCGTGGCTTTTCTCACGTTTTCAGAAAAATTGAGACTCAATTTAGAGAGCTTTTGATCAATGTCTCTTAGCTTCGTTTTATCCTCTTCATTGAGAAGAGCTCCGTTTCGGGTAAAACTTTTGTAAGTGTTGTCTAAAACCTTAGTTTGTTCTGGGGTTAGTTTAAGAGAATCTTGAGCGTCATAAACTTTTTTGACTTGATCAAAAATTTCCTTATCCAAGGTAATATCACTATTATAATTTGTGAGTTTTTCATTGAACTCTTCAGCAATACTGGAGAGAGCATCGGTACAATGAGCTGAATAAAGTGAATAAAATATGGAGACGACTTTTGTTAATTGATCATCCGCAGTTTCAAGGGCCAATATGCAGTTATCGAAATTAGGCTCTTTTACTTTTTTAATTAGTTCAATATTTTCTTTCCCTTCAGCAATAGCTTGATCCAGGGCGGGAATAAAATGTTCTTCTTTAATTTGAGTAAAATCGATCGCTTCAAACTCTAGGTCTGAATGTTTTAAGATAGGATTCATATAGGCTCCTCTATGAGTGATTGAGTTTTTTTTGTTCTTGAAAGAGTTTTACAATCAATAGAACCCATAATGCCAAAAAGACAAATTGGACTACTGATAAGTACTTCATTATATGGGGAATTTCAGTAATGGCCAGCTGCGCGAAGATAAAGGCAATTGTGGCCTTAGATAGTCTATAGACAAACATATCAGTAATATATTTAGCTCCAAATTTCTGTAAACTTAACAGAGGATGATACATAACTTCTTTGACCACTGCGAAAACGGAATAGTCAGTTCCTTTCATAGCGATGAACACAAATCCCACCACCACTAATTGACTCGCACCAAAACCTAATCCACCAATCACGAGGATTAAATACAGCAGAGGAATAAAGAGAAATATGGAGCGCAAGGAAATTTTAATTAACACATAGGGCAGAATGATTAATTGTAAAACCAAAGAGACCAGATTAATCAAAGAATAAAAATTACCGAGATAAGCCGTTCGAGCATTCTTCTCAGTGACCACCTGCTCAAAAATCAGATTAAACTGAAGATCAGCGATAAAAATCACGAATTGTGACAAAGCCACAATCGCAGCAATCAAACCTACATATTTTTTAACCCCCCTAATGGTTTTTAAAGGGGTGATTGATTTATTGGTACCAAGTCCTTTCACATCCACATTATGAGTTTGGTAAAAGATAACGACCGTTATAAAAATAAAAACAAGGGCGAGATAAAAAACATATTCAGTTCCAAAGTCCGAACTTTTTGCAAGATAGGTTGTGAGCTGGCCTCCGATAATTCCACCCAAAGACCCTGCGGCTCCAATAGGTCCTATCAACTTTTTAAATAAACCGAGAGGGTAAAAAGCGTTGGCAAAAGCCAGAGTGGTATGAACGAGTAACACAATATAAGCTTCTTTAGTGGCGAAAAGTACAAAAGCCATCTCTTTTGTGCCTTCTAACAGCATAGAATAAGAACCCATGAGCATTAAGATGGTGAGAAAGCCGGTAAAAACAAAAAGCTTATGCACACCGAGTTTTGCTTGAAGTTTATTATTAAATGAGATCATCCCCATGAGAGCGAGGACCCCGATAAATGTCGCTAATGAATATTGTTCTGAGGAGTAAACTTCATAAAAGATCGCTCCTGTTGATGAGCGAACAAGGGGGTAACTAAAGAGCACAAAAAAGTAAGTGAGAAAAAGATAAAAGGTAACTTTTTTGCTTTCGGGGTCAAGATCAGTGATTTCTTGGGTGAAATTTTTAAAAAATCGAAGAAAATTTTTCATTCGAGATATTTATCACCTTTTTGTGCTTCAAGAAACTCTTCATGATTATTAAAATCATCTAATTGTAATTCCGTTTTGAGTTTTAATTGTTCAGGCTTTTTGGCCACTTTTTGCATAAATTCAAAAAGTTTTTCTCGAGTTTCTTCACTGAGTAAATGTTCAACTAGACAGGAATCTTTGTGGGCGGTTTCATCCTCTACATTAAGAACATCTTTTAAAAAATAATACATCAACGTTCTAATGGATAACATATGATGAACTTCATCATGTCCAACACTGGAGAGACTTAGAAATTTATTTTCATCTTCTTCGACCAGGTTTTTCTTTTTTAAATTATTCAGGGCGGTAGACACTGAGCCCTTAGTGAGACCTAATTCTTTGGCGATATCAGTCACACGAGCGTAACCCTTCTCTTCTTTGAGTTTATGAATGGTCAGTAAATAGTGGGCCATAGAATGGGTAAGATCACTATCTGCTGTGTGCTCTATAGGTTTTTTATCTGTCATAGTGATAATAATCTAGCGAAATCGGGGGCTTATGGCCATTGAATTTTAAAAACTGCATAGAATAATTTGCAGTGAACTAAGCAAATATGACCTAGAGTAAACCCACTAAGCTATTGATTTTATTACTCTAGTAAGGAAGATAAGACAGCTCAACAGCGTAGAATCCCGGCACATGTTAAAATAAAGAGGATTTGAGGACATTATGAGCAAATTTATCACCCTATTCATTATATTCACTTTCTCTTGTGGTCTTTACGCCCAAGAAGCTGCTTTTGATGAAGCAAAACCTCTTACTGATGAAGAAGAGTACAAGTCCGGAACTTATATTCACCAAGGCATGGCCGATAAAAAAGCCGCTGAAATGTGTAACGAAGGCCAAGGTGGTTTTAAGGACATTTGTCGCAACAGAGACCGTGCTTTTGATGGCGGGACTATGGGGACAATTGAATCCATGCTACCTGCAGTGACCATGGCCTACACTATGATTACTCAGATTGGTGGGGGGAAGTTTAAAGCTGTTGAGAAAAATAGCAACGGTGAAGCGATGTATGAAGGAGGAAGTGAAGGCCCTATTTCCCAATCACAGTATGACCAACTAGAACCTAGCCAACAAGAAGGTCTAAAGAAAAAGAAAAAAGAAAAAACAGATTACTGCGGTTATATCCCTATGGCGGGAGAGGCGATCAATTTAGCCCAAACCCAGATGATGAATCAAAAAAATCAGCAGGCTTATCAGCAAACCAAACCTGAAGCCAGGCAAGCGGGAACGTTTTATACTCTGGCCAAGGCTCATAAAGATCAAGCCAAAGCTTCTAAACTACAAATGGGAGTTTGGGGTGCTACCACTGGTTGCTATGCGGCTTATCTGGCTTTTGGAGGAGTATCTGGGGATTGGAAAATTTATGCAAAGATGGCCGGCTCCACTTTGATCACGCTTTTTTATAAAAAGAAAATTGATGCCCATAAAAAAAGAGCTAAGATCTTAGAAGAGATGGCAAAGGAACTTCCTCAAGCAGGAGACTGTAATCCTTTTACTCACACCAGTTGTTTTTGTAATGAATCAACTTCTTTTGCTTTTGATCCGGGTAATTATAATAAATTTTGTGTGCCTGATCCTTTTGTGGCCAGAAATAAAGATAACGATGCTGTCAGTTGTGTAACTCAAAACGGTCAACCAGATCCAAGTTGCTCATGTGTGGCCAAGAAAACTTGTATCAATAGAGTGCTGCAAGGGGGGGCCCTTGATTTTGGAATTCCGCCTACCATGATGAAAGATCCTCTGGCCGGACTCAAACCCTTATCGGAAGGTTTTGGAACGGGAAATATAAGTTCTGCAACGGATAGAAATTTGGCCAACGCTCGAAAAGCTCTCGAGAAGTATAAGCCCCTTGGAAAAATTACTCTTGATGATAAACAAAAAGAAACCGCGAGATCACTCAGCTCAATGGGCATCCCAAAACCCGTGGCCGCGATGATGGCCAGAAATGGTTCTCAATTTGGTGGAGGGACTCTTCCTCCGAGCTTTACTTCTGGTCTAGGAGAAGATCTACCAGAGAAAACCGGTGATAACCAACTGGCGTCTATTAATCGAAACCTTGGGGCTTTTAAAGCGGGAGGTCGAGTGAAAAGACGCGGAGGAAGTGGAGAGAAAAATCCTTTCGCAAAATTTGGGAAGAAAAAAAATAACGCCAAAGGTGGAGCGGTGATGGAAAATGATTACTATAGACGGGCCACTGCGGAAGCTGAAATTATTCGTGACCCAGGAGTGAGTATCTTTAAAGTCATTAATAATCGCTATCAAGTCTCGGGGTGGAAAAAATTCCCAAGTGCCTTTTCAATCGAGGAAACAGAAGAAGTTAAATAAACTCTTCGAGATCATCCACATATTTTTTATCTCGCATCCCGACGAGAATATAATCGACGCCAAATGTTTCGTATTTCGCTATCACTTTTTGAGATAAAGACTTATCTGATTCAAAAAGAAGTCCGCTATTGGTCGCTTGTTCTTCAAATTGCTTCGCCCTTGAGTTCATATTGAGTTTCGCAAATTCACGAGCATGTTCATAAAGCTCATAAAAACTCTGAGACTCACTTGCGCTTAAATCTTTCCCCCAAATATTGGCCACCAGTGGAAAGAAATAACCCATAAAAACTTGGTCTACGGCATCCAAGGAATGTTGCTGATGCCAAATTTTTGATACTTGTTGCATGAGAGGAATATCAAAAAGTTTATCTTGTTCATCTTCTCTAACTTCTAGCCATTTAATCACTAAGGGCTGAATACATTTATTAAAGAGATCATCTGCGTTTTCAGGTTGATATAAATCTTCATCCACTTGATAGGTCGCAAGCCTCAAAAGCCCATGGTCAGAAAAAGAATTAAGAGGTCTATTGATCATGGTTTTAAGTCCATAGCTATGGGCACGCTCAATAAGATGCTCCCCTTCATACTGGCGTTCAAGGGCCCCCATCTCCAACATATTCATAGGAAACTGAATATACTTAAAGTGATGATCATCTTTTAATTTCTTCGCAATATTATAAACCGTATCAAGATCAGTGGCTTCATGTTCTTGCCGAGGAAGAACAAATGTATTGGAGCTAATGCCATAACTTTTAATCAGTCCCCTCTCTACCAGCTCTTCCATTTTATTAAAAGCAAGAGCGATTCTGCGATAATACTCTTCTTGAGTAGAACCTTCTGTCTTTAAATAATATTCTGGATTATGCAGCAAAAAACTATCAAGTTGTTTAAGCTGTAAGCGGTCCAATGATCTTTTAATCTGATCTTCAATAAACTCAGGGTGAATAGAATGTTTAAGATTTTCATCCAAGACAACCAGATCCTCTTTCGCAATGCCCGCGGCATTGAGTTCAGAGATCACAACTAAGTTCTCTCCTTGGATGTAACCAACCTTTGAAACAACGAGTGGTTTGTTTGATTGATTTTTGAGAACTTCACCAATGAGCTTCTCAGACTCTCCATCGGTATAGTTGGTCGATGTGTCTATTAGTTTTATCCCATTGTCCAGAGCGTGCACTAGCGCTTCACGATGCTGTTCAGATTTTATACTTATACGATAGCCACCAAATCCTAAATTTGCCATAATTTACTCTTGATCCAACATATCAATGCGTGTTTGATGACGTCCACCTTCGAATTCAGTTTCGAGCCAGACCTTCACCATCTCTTTGAGTTTTTCATCACTATGCTTTCGACCCGCTAAGCAAAGAATATTGGCGTTATTATGCAGTTTCGTCATTTTCGCATCGTCCACATCATTGCAAAGTCCGCCGCGAATACCTTTAAAACGATTGACTTGAATTGAAATCCCAATTCCCGAACCACACAGAGCAATCCCTTTTCCGTTACTCTCCAGGACAGCATGGGCGATTTTTTTCCCAAACTCTGGGTAATGAACACTTTCTTCTGAAGTGGCCCCTAGGTCTATCACTTCATAGTGAGGGCCCAAGTATTCTTTCAGCATTTCTTTTTGGGTAAAAGCGGCGTGATCACTGGTGAGATAAATTTTTTCCATAAATCCTCAAAAAAAAAGCCCGGCAAACCGGGCTTAAGATTAGTATCTATAATGTTCTGGTTTATAAGGACCTTCAACATTCACACCGATATACTCAGCTTGTTCAGGTCTTAGAGTTTCTAACTCAACACCAATTTTTTCTAAGTGAAACTTCGCCACTTTTTCATCCAAGTGCTTAGGAAGCATATAGACTTTGCCCTTTTCATAGCTATCTGTATTTTCCCAAAGCTCGATTTGAGCTAATGTTTGATTACAGAAAGAATTACTCATCACAAAAGAAGGGTGGCCAGTGGCACAGCCAAGATTAACCAGTCTTCCTTCGGCTAAGATAATGATATCTTTTCCATTCACAGTGTACATATCAACCTGAGGTTTAATTTCAACCTTAGTGTTTCCATGTTTTTCATTCATCCAGGCCATATCGATTTCGTTATCAAAGTGACCAATATTACAAACAATAGCTTTATCTTTCATGGCTTCAAAATGAGAGCCCATGATGATGTCTTTGTTTCCAGTGGTTGTGACAAAAATATCTGCGAAACCAACAACTGAGTTCAGTCTTTTGACTTCAAAACCATCCATTGCAGCCTGAAGTGCACAGATAGGATCGATCTCTGTTACGATAACTCTAGACCCTGCTCCTCTCAGAGATTCAGCAGAACCTTTCCCAACATCTCCGTAACCACAAACAACGGCTACTTTACCTGCAAGCATCACATCGGTGGCTCTTCTGATACCGTCAACAAGAGATTCTTTACAACCATATTTATTATCAAATTTAGATTTTGTTACAGAATCATTAACATTGATGGCTGGAACAGGAAGTGTACCTTTTTTAACTCTTTCATAAAGTCTATGCACACCTGTTGTCGTTTCTTCCGAAAGACCCTTGATGTCTTTTACATATTCAGGAAAACGATCAAGCACCATATTGGTTAGATCTCCACCATCATCTAAAATCATATTCAGAGGCTTTCCATCTTTAAAAGAGGTCAATGTTTGCTCAATACACCAATCAAATTCCTCTTCGTTCATACCCTTCCAAGCAAAAACAGGAATTCCAGCGGCAGAGATAGCGGCAGCAGCATGATCTTGAGTTGAGAAGATATTACATGAAGACCAAGTTACATCAGCTCCTAGCTCAACCAATGTCTCGATGAGAACAGCAGTTTGGATGGTCATATGTAGACACCCTGCAATACGAGCTCCAGCAAGTGGCTTTTTCGGTCCGTATTCCTCGCGAATGGCCATAAGTCCTGGCATTTCCGCTTCTGCCAACCTAATTTCTTTTCTTCCCCAATCAGCCAAGCTGATATCTTTTACCTTATAGTTCTCAGACATAGTAAACCTCTCTAATTTAATTAACTTTCGCCCCATACTAGCTTAAACAAAGGTTATTCGTAAATGGATATTAATCTTTCAAAAGCACCGCATTACAACTTTAAATTTTCTCTCGTTTCCTTGGATTTGATCTCCTATACTATTACTTGTGAAGAATCTTAGTATTTATGGAAATCTTAATGCTTTTTTGTAAAAGATTGAGTTTTGTCCTGGCCGTAGTTTTTGTCATTTTATTTTTCGTAGCTTCTTTAAAAGCTTCTACATCATTAAAAACGCCACCAATTATAACGACAATAGCAAGCGGGACTAATTTATTTTATAAAGGAATTGTGCCTTGGACCTTCTATTCGAGCCACAACGGATTTAATAAAATAGATTTCTATATAGAGAAAAATCAAAAATTAGTGAAAATATCACAAAAGCCCTCTGCACAACATTTTCTGAGTGTTCATACTCCTATCACAAAAATACGGATTAAAATCGCAACTCTCTATGCAAAACTGAATCATCAGGAAACTACCGATTGGCTTTGTGATATTTATAGTTTTCCTCGAAATCACACGATTGGAATACTCGCCACACTTTCTAGCAATAGACTCCCTAACGACGTTCACCCTGATTCCATTCCTCTACCAGAAAGTCTTACATCAAAAGTAACGACAATAAATAAGAATCAACTCGTGGCAAGGTATTTCAGATGCACAAAGTAGGCAGAAAAAAAATTATCTATTTATTAACAATATCTCTTTGCATCCTTTTTTATTTGGAGCGCTTATGGATGATTGACTTCTACCTTCTTGAAACAGATATTGTGTTAATACCACTATATGATTTTTCCCCTTTTTTATTCAAGCTTATGAATTATTCTTTGATTTTGGGGCTAGTGATCTCACTTTTTTACTACCATTCGATTCTTTTTATTCTGCTCACACTGCTCAACTCTTTAAGTCTCATTTCTTTTCAATACGGAGCTGATAGTTTTTTCTATTTAGCAGTATTTAGTTATATTTTTATTAATCCTGATGAGAAAAAAATATCCTTTAAAAGTTTTCTAGGCTTTTTTATTCTCATCTCACAGTTGAGTATTATTTTTACCTTCAATAGTTTGGCAAAAATCCAAGATGAATTTTGGGTAAATGGAAAAGTCATGATGACAATTTTCCCTGATATCACTCATCATATTGCTTTGTTGTGGGGAAATCATCCCATTTTCTTATATCAAATCCTAACTTTATTCATAATCGGTATTCAATTATTGAGCCTATTACTATTCGTGAAAAAATTCAGAAAGATATTCTGCTATTTACTTATCTCAATGCATTTAGTGATAACTCTCTTTCTTCATCCCTATTTTGGATTGATTTGTATATTTATTCTGTTGAATGTGAGTTGTTTTTCCGAAAATATGTTAAAAAAACTCGCTGAAGAGCTAGATCTAAGGTATATACAGCTTAAAAAAACATAATCGGCAAAACTATGAGTAAAAATATTACCAAGATAAAAGATCAGTTCTTTGCTTCTTGCCCAACAGGGCTTGAAGAACTTCTAGCTGCGGAAATCAAAAAGCTGGACTATCAAAAGTTAAAAGTCGTTAAAGGGGGAGTCCATTTCGATGCCATGGCCAAAGTCGCTATGGAATTGGTGCTTTCTTCCCGCATAGCCTCTCGGATTTATAAAAAGATGTTTGTTTTCACCATTAATAGTGAAAAAAATCTGCATAAAAAAGCACTCGAAATTAAATGGAAGTCTGTTTTTAATCTGGATCAAACTTTTAAAATTAGTGTGGTTCAAGGCATGTCAGAAGATGGTAAACATCGCAGTAAATTTAAATCCACTTTATATTTAGCTCAAAACTTAAAAGATGCCATCGTTGATCGTTACCGAAAAGATGCTGACGGAGAAAGACCTTCCGTGAGCAAAGATGATCCTGATATCAATTTGTTATTAAGAGTTGAACCGATTACGGGTGATGAGTATAGAAACGAAGAATGCACCATTCTGCTCGATCTCTGTGGTGCCCCCTTAAATCATCGCGGCTATCGGGATACAAATTTTGCAGCCCCACTTAAAGAAAACTTGGCCGCGGGAATTGTGATGCTTACAGGATACACCGGTAAAGAGCATTTTATCGATGCCATGTGTGGTTCGGGAACTCTCATCATAGAGTCACTTCTTATCAAAGGTGATTTACCTCCAAGCTATCTTCTTATTGAAGACTATCTCAAAACGGAAAAAAAGCATTGGAAATTTCTGGCCCATAACTGGTTTGTAAAAGATAAATACCTCACCGCTGAGTGGAAGGAAATTGCAGAGCTATACCTCACAAAAGTGAAAGCTGGTTATAAGAATCTCGAGCAAGCAAAAGTTCAAACCCTTGCTTATGATAAAGAAAAATACAGTCGTAACGCTATCGGTTTTAATCTTAAAGCCGCTAAGCTCCAGGACTACGTCAGAGTTGAAGCTGGAGACGCCACAGAGCTAGCCCCTCCCGTTGATTCTGGTATCGTTGTGGCCAATCCTCCCTATGGGCATAGGCTTGAGCAGGACAAAGATCTCTCTGAGCTTTATCACAACTTTGGAGAAAACCTTAAAAAGAACTTCAAAGGCTTTAAAGCCTATATCTTTACGGGGAATATGCCGTTGATCAAAAAGATTTCCTTACGTACGTCTCGCAAAGACATTCTATGGAACGGTAATATTGAATCAAGACTAGTTGAGTACGATCTCTATTAGTCTTTAGTATTCTCATCAATTTTAAGTGCTAAATCCGGTGAAGAGAACTTTAAGAGCATAGATTTGTTAAAAATCTTATCGTAGTGCTTGCTGGATTTACTAAAAAAATAAGTCGCAATATCTGAGTCTTTCAAAAAAATTGTATGCCCTTTGGTGGCAAACTTTCTTAAGACAAAATCAGAGTCTAAGAGCAAGATATCTCTAATCATAAAATTCTTCGAGATATACATCACCACCGTATAATCACTCATCTCAATAAGTGATTTTTTAAGCTTAACCCCTTTAGGGCTCGTGATATCATGCCAATGAGTTTTCACTTCAACTTTTTTTCCCGCATCAGTAAAGAAATCAAAGCCTCGTTGAGAGGTCGATTTCTTTTGGTACAGACCTAAAATAATTTTTGCATACCACTCCCCTAATTGTACCGGGAGGTTTTTACCATTCACTAAAACCTTGTGGTCTTTGAGAATACGGTAAACTTGGTTCACGATTTCAACTGCCTTGAAAATTTCTTTGGCATCAGGAAGATGAACGATATCTATAGATTTTTTTGCTTTTTGAGTGAGCTTACGGTTAAAAACATTTTGGTACCAATCATCGAATTTATCTAATTCAAGATAAGTCAGTGAGCTGATGGTGTAGCCCTGAGATTGTAGATCCTTAATGTCTTTGACTTCATTTTTATTCTTAATCAAAAAAGACAGAGGGATGTATTCCTCTTCATTTTCACCAAGAACATATACAGAGTCCTGCCAATAGTCACTGCTACCATGGCTCTGCGACGAAAATTCTTTCGCAGATTGTTCTACTAAATTTTTCACTTAAGCCTCAATTTTAAAAATAATACTTGTTCAGTTTACCAGAAAGCTGAAATTAGGTTAAGTGAGAAAAATTTAAAAAATATATTGGTCAACTATAGTTTATATTCATTCATGTCAACGTCGACACTGACGATTGACTTAGAATGGGCCACAGCTTGCACTAAATACTGTGAACAATAAATTTTAAAGTCTACAATTTTAGTCTCTAAAAATTCTTTATTACTAGGATCTTGCTCAAGTTCTTTTTTAGCAATCATGGCCGACTCCATCAGTCGCCAGGCCACAACAATATGGGCACAAAGATCAAGAAAATCTTTACAATTTTGTAGCACCATATTCATTTCGTTATTCTTTGCTTTTTTAGCAATAAATCCCATCGCTTCCTGAGAGGCAGCCACAGCTTTAGAAAAAATACCTTTCTCAAAAGTAAATTCATCATCCAGAGCATTGGATGTTTGAAAGATATCACTTGAGATGGCCTGAAGAGCCTGACCTTTATCCCGAAGAATTTTTCTCAGCACAAAATCCATCGCCTGAATACCATTGGTGCCTTCGTAGATGGAAGCAATCTTGGTGTCTCTTATAAATTGTTCAATTCCATATTCAGTACAATAGCCATAACCTCCATGCATCTGCACCGCTTCAACTGAAACATTAAAGCCTTGGTCTGAACAAAATGACTTACAGATAGGAGTGAGCAGCCCAATATACTTCTCATACTTCTCATCTTTTTTAGCCTGATCAAAGAGATCC
>CEQY01201544.1_pt1 | contig 23240 bp, 16 predicted proteins | sample 361391 | NCBI WGS metagenome assembly CEQY01 (sample SAMEA2621075, study PRJEB7988) | marine metagenome | isolation source: saline water (ENVO:00002010), including | reverse complement strand
AGGGCTTTTGAAAGAAAACAGTCACCCCGTCCTTCCCTGCTTTTCCCGCTAGCCATTCTTCGAGCGCATCAGCTTTTTTCTGCCCGCTCAAAAATTGCTTAATCTTTGCAAGAACCTGATCATTGATCTGTTGGGCGGGAATTTTTCGCTCTTTTATAAAATCATTCACTTCTTGTTCTGATACTTTAACCGTAGGAGCAATAACCTTTTCAAAGAATTCATCATTCGTGAGACCTTTAGCCTTAGGATCTTTGGCCATGTATTTTTCGACCAATAATGTTTTCAAACGATTGAATTTAATTTCAAAAATCTTCATCTCTGCCTCATAAAGCTCGACTTCGATTCCACTTAATAACTCTTCCTCAGTAACTGTGACATCGCCTGTTTTGGCAGCGACTCCATCCCCTCCAGGCTTCTTAAATTTGTACTCTGCCTTTGATGTCGCTTTACTACAACCTTGCAATAAAACACCCATCATCAATAATGAACTTAGTATCAAAGTAATACGCATATTAACTCCTTAATAAAATTGTTCTTATTTTACCGAAATTTCACAAGCTTGAAAGCCGTCTTAATACTTATTAACCTGATTGAAAAACTCTTGATATGCAGCGGAATTTTCTTTTAAATCATGATGCGTACCCTGTGCTACCAATTCTCCGTCTTTCATAACTAAAATCTTTTGAGCCTCAAGAATAGTTTCAATCCGGTGGGCCACAATAAATGTCAAAGACTTCTTTTGAATTAATAGAACTAACATTCGAAGAGCCTCTTCAAGCTCTGAATCTAAACCTGAAGAAATTTCATCAAAAAGCACTATAGGCTTTACTAAAAAACAGGAACGAAGTGCTGACAATAGTTGTTTTTGGCCTAGAGATAACTCTTTGGGATTAATATTGTCTTCAGGAGCAATTTTCCAGGAGCGAACATAAGGAATACTCTCACCAACATTTTGCCAGAACTCATCAAATCTTTCATTTTCCCTGTGATCCAAAGTGATATTAAACCTCAAACTTGATGAGAATACATGCGAGTCTTGGCTTACAATACTAACTTGACTCTTATAACGTAGGAGACTTTCTAAATCCTCTCCTGAGAATACGATATTATCAGGAGAACCAAAAAGAGAGATTCTTGCTTTATCTGCCACAATATCAGTGCTTAATATTTTAAGTAAGGTTGATTTACCACTACCTGATTGTCCTACGATTCCGACTAGCTCACCAGGAACAGCTGAAAAAGAGATCTCTTTTAATGTAAAAACTTCTCCCTTTTTTCTCGCTGGATATTCAAATGATTCAACTTCGACTTTCATTTCTTTCAAATCAATAGCTTCATCTTTACTTTCGAAATGTGTTTTCGGCAATGTCATAAGGTCTCTATTAAACTCTTCAATCCGAATTATCCCTGTTCGAGCTCTTTGAATACTTGAAATTTTTCCAGCGACTTCTTTGATAGGTCCAATGGACCTTTGAATGAGATCTACAATAGCTGCAATAACGGCAACTTCAGTGATATTCGAATAAGGAAACACAATAACGAGGAGTGCGAGTAAAATGGGAAAGAGTGATTCTGCTAATGAAAAATAGGAAGCATCCCAAATATTAGCCTTTAATTGTTTTTTTAAAAAATCCTCAAAAGACTCATAACCTTTTTTCGAAGCGTAATTCTCATTGGGATGAAAAAAAGAAAAACGAAATCCTCCGGCCAAATTAGCAATCATCCTGGACATAATTCCAGTAGATTTTCTCACTTCCATATAGACTTCAGCCATTTTTCGACTTCCGATTACCAAAGCAATACAAGCTAAAACTTCAGCAATAATTAACGCCGTTCCTGAAGTCGTATTTAGGGAGATAAATCCAACCAGACAAGACACGATAAAAGTCAGATCGATAAAGATTCGAAAACTTCCTGTACTTACCATCTCAATGACCGCTTCTGTGTCAGTCAGAATCCTTGATAATACTTCTCCCATGGGATATTTCTGATCTCCAAATTGACCTTTACCCGCAGTCTCAAGACTAAGCATCCATCTCTCATAACTTTCAGTTCTAATATGGGACAATAATTTTTGAACATAGCGGTTCACACTAACTTGATAAACGACGGCGATCAGATACTCACAAATAACCAGCATTAGGAGATTCATTATCGCCTTATCAAGCGCTCCTGGAGTGTCATAAGCATCATACAAAGCTTTAATTATAATCGGAGTCAAATAGCCCAACACTGACGAGGCTATCAAAGTCATAACAATAATCGCTATCAATGGCTTTCTATCTGGAAGATAGATATAGCTAAATATTTTGTTTTTCAAAAAATTCATCTATTCGACTTCCCGTGCTTAATAAATCATCATTGCGCCCTTGCTCAATGACTCCACTTTCTTTTCCAATATATATCATTCGGTGACAAGCCTTCACTGTACTTAACCTGTGCGAACTGAGAATAAATGTTTTAGACTTTAAGGCTGGATCAGCCTTTATTTTCTTTAAGATTTGACTCTCAAGTATAAGATCAACTGAAGAGAAAGGGTCATCCCAAATTATATATTCCACATCTGCGACTAAGGACCTTATCAAAGCTATCCGCTTAGCTTGCCCTCCCGAAACTCTCTTTCCGTTCTCTCCTAACTCCATGTTAAGAAGGTCATTCATATCCTTACTCAATACATCCAGGCCAAACTCCTTCAGATAGAATTTTGCTCGCTCTATGCGCTCAGGAGTCTGCTCTGTCCCTAGAAAAATATTGTCTACGAGAGTGTCGTTATACAAATAAGGTTCTTGATGAATAAAACTAAATTTTTTGTTCTGAATAAAAAGAAGCTCAGAGTAACGCTCTAAAAGCCAGGATTTTCCAGAACCAGTATCACCGATCAGCACCGTCCACTCTTTCTGAGGAAAATAAACCTGAGCGTCTTTATTCCATAACGGCAGCACAGGTTTTTCAATATCAGTTTGAACTAAAAAAGGCTCAGTAAATCTTTTGTCAAGATCCGAAACGAGCTCCTTTATCCTAGTCCAGCCTGCGTACCCTTGAGAGGTCACAATTCCGATCCATGACATGACCATAAGAGGCTCTAAGATAAGAAATAAAAAAGAGGAGAAAAATATAAGATCTGATGCAGGCAATTGTTGATCCTTTACAATCAATGCGGCCCAAACAAGAGAGACTCCAACACCGATTCTTACCATAGGAAATGAAATTGCCCTTCCAAGAGTTGAAATAAAAAAAGTTCTTAATTCAATATCTGAAGTTTCAGTAAATTTTTCACAAAAAGATCTTTCAGCATGATAATTTTGAATCGTTTTTTTGGCCTCATAACTCTCAAGCAAAAAATTTTGAACCGCTGCTGACTCATCCATTCCTCTTTTAACATAAGGCTGGAATAAATAAATAATTCCCATGAACACAACAACACATCCTAAAATAGGACTAAATGCGATGAGAAAGTCTCCATTAAATTCTTGGATTTTAGGAATAAAAATCGTCGAGGCTATAATAATATTCCCGACCTGAAGGAGCGCAAAACCTATAAATCCTCGTATGCGATTAAGGTCATTATAGAGACTTTGGAAAATCATTCCTTCATTGTATTTAGCATAGGCCCTAGGAAAGGCTGACTCTAATCTATGCACTAATTCGAGCCTGAGATTTTTTTGTTGAACCCTTGCAGGGTAAAAAAATAAGAGTCTTGAAAGAGTTCGATAAAAAATAATGAACGCTGCCAGAAGAAAGAAATCAGTTATCGATAGCTCAGAAAGTTTTCCAGCAATGGCCAGATCCCCTAACTCTTTCGCCATAATAGGAATTTCACTGGAATAATAATGGAGAAAATAAAGACAAACACCTGCACCTAAATAGTAGTACCAATACTCAAAAGTATGAAAGACGATCCAAGGTATAAAGGATCGATTTAGGCGATATTTCATGGAGCTAAACTACCAGAATTTCGCTGCGACGGGAAGCCTAGAGTAGGTAAGTCTCCAATTTCTCAATATTTTTTATGAATATCCCTCTTTTAAAATGACAAAAAATCTTCTATATTATCAGACTCTAATTCTTGGTCGTGTAGCTCAGTGGGAGAGCACCTCGTTGACATCGAGGGGGTCACAAGTTCAATCCTTGTCACGACCACCATTTTTTAATGAAATCCCTCACTCTTTTTCTTGAATCACCCGCTTCGGATTCAGTGGGTCCCTTGCATCGAGAATAATTTCGTATTCGTATTTCGGGTGAGAAATAGAAGTAAGGCCTTCTTCCAAGGAATTAACAATGTCACCCTCCGCTAAATTCCAAGAGTAAGTATCCCGATTCACTCTTTGTCCGTTAATTGCAGCGATAGGATATGTACCAGCATCGGGAGTATCCAAAGAAAAATCAATCGTATCTCCCAGGGTTGTTTTGTAGCGCCACGCCCTCGTCCTTCCATTTCTAATTTCTCGCCTATATTCGTGAGCTTGATTATTAGAGAGCACATTTTGAACAAAAGAATCAAAACTTCTATCTGCCTCAGACACTTCGAAGAATCCATAGTTTTTAAGGGCTCGGTCTTGGGCAATTGATCCAGACCTTCTAATTCTTTTATTATAAACTGCAAGATAGAAATCATAATCAGTCGAACAGTTTTTAAGATCGTAGAAAGTGAAATCTCCCTCCTTTCTTGAACACGACTCTGGAATATGATCTGGAATTACGAGATTAAATCCACAGGCAAAATTTTTGTAAACACAAATATTACGTTTTTGACTATTACGAGGATGATCCTCAAACCTTATAAGACTGCTAATTTTCATTTCTTTGTCTTTTGGCATGATTGAAGTACCAACCACGAGCACATCATTTTCACCAGTTCCAAAATCGTCAGTAAAATTCTTAAACCTTCCACCCGCTGATAACAAAAAATTCTCTGATCCATAGTACATTTCAACTGTTATATTCTCGAACGTTTGCCAATAAGGAGTTTCCTTATCAACCGTCAGGTCTACTAGCATATCTGGAACTTTATAAGACTCCGTTGCCGCCATAAATGCTTGGTAGTCAGTACCGCTTAAGGTTTGAGCTGGTTGTCCCATAAGATGAAGGAAATCAAAGTTTCCTGTATGAACCATTCCACGCTTTATCGTGTTATCCATAAAAGATAAGTCATCTTCTTTTAAGACTTTTCGTTGTCTTCTAAAAGGTCCATATCTTCGCATCCCAATCGACTGCACCGCGAGCTTGGCATAAGAGTAGTCTAAGAGCATTTGTGCCATAGTTCTCAATTCTTGATCCCAAGCATAGTCGTAAAGCACGGCTAGGGTCAGCTGGGTATAGCCCTCATACCCTCTTGAGTTTAGTTCGGAAAAATCTTCTCTTAGAAATACTGAAAGATGCTCAAGCAACCAATCTTTCAAACCATTTTTGGTATTATTATATTCATCTTTGAGTGGCTCGCGAGTTGATCTCAATTGGTTGGTGAGATATTTTGCGATATTTGTCATGAGTATATGATTTTCTGTATCCAATCTCGTATTGATCGGACATCTAGGAAGGTCAAAGTAAACATACGGATTGCCACCCGATTGCGAAAGAAGATCATACCACAACTTTTGGCGAGCTGGTTCAGATAAGAGAGTCTCCCCTCTATCAAAATCGATATAAGCCATTTTTAAAAGAATTTGTAAGACAAAATCATAGTCTCCTTCTCTTTTACACAGAGAGCCAATTAAACTAAAATTTGTTCCGGGATTCCACGGGCCAAAACTAGGATCAAGGATATTATTCGTAACTAAATCTAAGTCTTGTTCAGCAATTAATCGTGCAAGATTAGTCGTCGCAAATTCTGCAAAACCAATTTTAGGAGGAGTCGGAGGTGCTACAATAGGCTCATTCAAATAGTGTTCAATAAATCGCTCTCGGATCATGATCTGGCTTGTTTTAGCTTCCTCAAGACTTTGGGCGGATGGAATTCCTTCCATTGAGACATGTGCAAAGACCTGGAATTGTATCAAAAATAAGACAAAATACTTCATAGGCTCCTTTTGTATCGGCAGTCTACCAATTGAGCCTATGCCAATAAAGAATCTCTATAAATATTTCACGCTATCTTTTCTTTTCGAAGTTTCTAAGCCTCTTAAAAGCTATTGTTACCAAGTGTTACTAGTTAAAAAAAAAAATGATTTAGTCCTCAGAGTTTGTCTCTTTTTTTCTTAACCTTTCTTGCTGTTTGCGCCTACGCCTTCTTAACTCACGGATAGTATTTCTATCTGGACGATTACTTCTTCTATTTTCTATTTTTCGAATTTCTTTTTGAACTTTTTCTCGAGATTTCTTTTTGGAACGACCTTTCATCGTTTTCAATCGCTCTGTTCTCTTTAATTTTTTTTGCTTTTTTATCTCTTCATATTTCTTCTTCGCCTCAGGGTTTTTCATCAACTTCTGGATTCGCTCTTGATACCTAGCCTTTTTCTCTTGCCATCTTTTCTTAAAGGACTCGTATCTCAGATTATTCGACTTCCATCTTTGGCGTTTCTTTCTAAAATTTTCTCTAAACTTTTTTCGAGCTTCTCTCCAATTAGAATTGTTTTTTGAAGTTACATCCCAATTAATAGTTTTTAAGTTTTCTATTTTTTGCCTAGCGGTGAAATTTCGACCATTTTCAACTACCATAGACTCATTCTGAGTCATGAAATCAGCTTGCCCGGATTCATTTTTAATTTCAACCAACCCTTCGTTCACAAGGACAGTAACGTCATCTTCAGCTGCAACGAGAAATTTCGTCCCTCGAACACCCAAGGTTGCTGATTTCGATCGCAAAAGAAGTGTTTCACTGTCACTAGGCTTTTCCATTTCAATGAGAATCGCACCTTTAATTTGCTGTAATATTGCAGGTTCAACGACTTCACTTGATTTATCTAAATACTCTGGCAGCTGATCGACAGAGAGTTCGGTTCCTGCATCTAGTTTCATATGAGAATGGCCTGGAATCTTTAAAAGGGCTAATCCATCTGAAGCAATGAAGATTGTATCACCTTCATTTATCAAGCTTCCTTTTTTCAAGTCTGTTTTTAAACCAGAGGCATTGAACTTATAATTGTCCCCTTTATTAAAGACAATTTTCATCTCCGCCGCAAAAAGCGAAGTTGAAAGAAATAGACTTAAAGTGCAAAGAAAGTACAAACGGTCCATAAAACTCCGGCCAAACTCGCTGCTACGACAGCAGGTGGTAATTGAGTTGTCACATGATCCATAAGATCACAACCAGTACACATTGCACTAAGGACTGTTGTATCCGAAATTGGTGAACATTGATCCCCAAAAACCGATCCATTCATAACAGCTGCAAAACAAATCATCATATAAAACTCAGGATGCGCCATTCCTACTGATTGAGCAATTGCCCACGAAAGTGGCATCGCCAAAGGAAAAGCTACTGCAAAAGTTCCCCAAGATGTACCTGTGGAAAATGCAATTAAGACTGTTAAGATTTGAAGAATTACTGGCAGACTCCAATAAGGAAGAGAAGATCCTAGTAACTCAACAAGATACATACCTCCTCCGGCTTCTTTGCTAAGAGTTCCAATAGTAATCGCAAGCAGAAGAATCGCGGAGCCAACAACAACGCCTTTAAGTCCATCGCTAATTCCTTCAACCACGTGCTTGAGTTTGAGACCACGAATCATCGCAAGACCAACACTGACCATTAAAGCAATTCCAAATGCCTGTCTTACTTTTGGAGAGCCCATAAAAACAAATGTTCCTACTGCAATAGCGATCAAAACAAATAGCGGAACAAAGAAATCTGCAATATGGGGCGTGTAGTATTGAGGAATAGAATTTTGAGTTAGCTCCTTAGCACTTAAGGGCTCACTCTCTGGGTGATCTAATTCCCCAGTTGTTCTTGCTCTTGCTATGGCATCTTTTAGTTTTTTACCCAAGAAGGGGGCCTTATCAATGGAGAGAAGAAACGTTCCCAGAACAGCAAACAAGGCATAAAAAGAAAGCGGGATAGAACTAAAGAAAAAAGAAAGTCTATCAGACTCGGTAGCTAGCCAGGTCACTCCCGGAACAAATAAAAAAGCCTGCACATATCCGGGCCAGGCATTGAAAGCCAATATAATGGCAATGGGAGAAGCAGTGGAGTCTACAATATAAGATAATTCTTCATGAGAGATTTTTTCTTTGTCTGCAAGCGGCTTGACTGTCGTTCCTACCAATACTGTAGAGACGGTTCCACCTTGAAAGAAAATCACACCTAATAGCCAAGTTATGACTTTTGCTGACTTTGGTCCTTTAACAAAATGTTTTGTCATGTAATCAGCAAAAGCTTGGGCTGCTCCAGTTTTTGACCACATTCCCATAAGACCACCTAATAACCATAGATAGAGAAGTAGAACTCCCGCAGCATTCTTACTTGCAAAAACCTCTATGAAAACTTCATCAGTTAAATCGTATTGCCCTAAAACTAAAGCACCTGAAAAAATCCCCGCTAGTAAAGCTGTAATGGGATCTTTCACCAACCAACAAAGAATGACTGCCACTAAAGCAGGTAGCAATGACCAAAACCCAAAATGTCTCTTTACTTCAAGTTTTTTATAAATCGGCCCGTTCGCAGATGGCTCTTTGATATATTCAACATTTTTTGATTTATCAGAATCGTAATCGTCACCGTTTAAATTCTTAGCAAGAAACCTTGATTCGGACTTATCAGTGAGTTCAAAAAATAAAGGCTTTCCCTTGTAAATATAATAAGGTTTTTCTCCTTCATCAGTTTGTTCTAATTTTACATCTAATACGACTTGCTCAAGGACTACGGTTGGTTTAACACTGGTACCTACGAAATAGGAAGCCACCATGGTTACCGCAAAAATCCAAAAAGAGTAAGAGCTAAAAATCCGTTTCATACTTCTCTCTTCTTTTTCTATTTTTATAATTTGTTTTTAAAAATTAATACTATAACGGAAGCCGCCGCTTTGGGAAAAACTATTGTAATAAAAATTCACGTCTTTATAGGCCTGGAACTCAACTCTTCCCGAAATAAGTGGTGCCAAAATCATTAACTGATCAGCGTATTCACCAAATGTGAGTTGTTTAAATTTATAGATAAGATAATCTGATCGCTCGACTACGGCATCATAGGACAATAAAGCGTCACGAGTGTAATTTGCAGCCTTGTTATTACCAACTCCTACTTGTCTCGGAGTTTCCTCGAGTTCATAAGCTTGCGCTAAGCTTACAATAAAAAATAAGTTTAAAGTCAGAGCTAATTTAATAGATTCCCCCTTCACCTTAAGGATATAACAGCTAGAGGAAGAAAAAAAGGGAGACCTAAGTCTCCCCTTATAGTTGATAGATTTTATAAGTTTTAGAGATGCGAGAAGATGCGAAATGCCACCAGGGCCAAACCTGTTGGCAATAAAGCAGCTTTTAAAAGACCTAAAGGAGAGATTCCATCTTCACCAAAATTCTCTTTTAAGATACCAAATCCAGCCGGGTTAGGAGCATTCGCAATTACCGTTAACCCCCCACCAGTAACCGCACCAGCGACCAGGTAATATTTTTGCTCATCTGAGATTCCTTGAACAAGCGAACCGAGATAAGTCAAAGCAGCGTTGTCGGTTATTCCCGTCAATGCTGTTGAACCAAGGTATAATGGCATAGAATCAAGCTGACTCAATAATGGCTGAAGCCACCAAGATTGAAGTCCACCTAAAGTAACCAGCCCACCTAAAAAGAATCCAACCAAAAGGGATTCTTTTAGTTTTAACTTATCTTGATACTCGTTGGTTACGGTTGCAAATCCTAGAAAAAATAAAAACAGTCCTAGAAAAATGACCATATGATGAGCTGTTAAAACGATAAGTGCTAAGAAAATGATATGCATGGATGTAATCCACCACGGCGGGTGCATTTTATCTTCTCTTTCAGCTCGTAAATCAAAATCTCCTGCGAGTTCTCTTTTAAACCTGTAGGCAATAACCATAGTTCCCACAATAACTGAAATCGCTGCCTTGTACCCGAAGTGACCTATCATATGTGACATGCCCCAACCCCAAGTGCTAGCAACCATCAAAACAGGAGGTGCTGCAAAATGAGTGAGAGTTCCCCCAATTGAAACGTTCACAAATAAAAGGCCGAGGGTGGCGTATTTAAATTTCAAACTCATTTTTTGAGAGTAGAAGTTTTTTTGAAGAATCAAAGCAGTAACTGTCATTGCCGCAGGTTCAGTAATAAAAGAACCTAATAGCGGGCCCACAACTAAAGCAGAAACATAGAAAGACAGTTTTTCTGATCGAAGTGGAATCAGCCTTGAAACTTGAATAATCATGCTCTCAGCAAATTTAATGACTGGTCTTGTCCCGGCAACACACATGATGGCGAAGACAAAAGCCGGCTCAGTAAAGTTTAAACTCTCCAAGTAATAGACAGCTCCCATCCCATGAGCAAAATCCCAAGTAAGAGCCGTCAAAAATATTACTAAGAGGCCTGCCCAAATTCCAAAAACGGCTTCAACTTCTCCCAAGAAGTGAAAAAGCTCATGCTTCGGTGAACCATTCGGATAATGATGTGCCTTATCCTCGAATTTTTTAACTAAAAATGTGTGAGTTACCGCCAATCCAAATAAGATAGTTCCTAAAATTTGGATGGTCGGATTCAGTTTTATCGCTTCAACAATCTGAGCGACGTCTGATGGTGACGCGGACATTCCATTACCCCTTTTAAAAAATGTATAACTACAGTTTAATAAACTCGGGACTTAACTCAAAGAAATATTTAGGGATTTTGAATTATTCGCTTTCGCTATCACCAATTGACGCTACTGGGCAAGCCTCTAATTGCTCGGTGCAAAGCTCGACATCCTCTTCAGTAGTTGGCTGCTTGTAGATATAGGCGTTTCCATCCTCATCTTCAGCAAAAAAATCCGGAGCCCCGTTATAGCAAACATTACACGCGATACAACCTTCCCCATTCTCATCGTCTGGGTCAGTGCAATAAAATCTACCTTCAATATTTTTGGGGTGTTTTAAATCTGGATTTGCCAACTTTCAACCTCCAAGAAAATGGCAGGAAACTTTTCCTTTCTCGTCGTATTTATTATGATACAGGCAATTTATAACCTAAAAAGGAATAAAAGTATATGAAAGAAAGGGCGATGCAATTGGCGAATGCCTGGGCAAATGATCAATACATAGACGAAGCTGATCGTGAGAAGCTAAAGAGTATGCTCTCAGACCCTGAGACTCACGAAGCTGAAATTATTGAATCATTTTACCAAGACCTTGAGTTTGGAACCGGAGGACTTCGAAGTATTCTCGGAATTGGCTCCAATAGAATGAATAAATATAATGTTCGAAAAGCAACCCAAGCTATGGTTAACGCTCTTAGAAGAACAAAGACTTCGGGAGGAACCGCCTGTGTTTCTTTTGACTGTAGGAATTTTTCTCGAGAATTTTCTCAGGAAGTTGCCTCTGTTTTCGCAGCCAATGGACTCAAAGTACATATCTACCAGAATCTTGCTCCTACACCTATGCTTTCCTATGCAATTCGACATTATCAAGCAGACTTAGGGGTTATGGTTACCGCAAGCCACAACCCTAAACAATATAATGGATTTAAAGCTTATTGGTCGGATGGAGCGCAAGTAACACCCCCTGATGATCAGAATATAATCAATGAGTACAATAAACTCAACGAATGGACACAGATCAAAACTTGTGACTTTGAAGCGGCTCTCGACTCTGGGAAGATCCAATGGGTAGATGAAGACTGCATCGAAGCTTTCTATCAAACCATCTACGACTCTGCTTTGGATCGTGAAATGTGTCTAACCCACGGGCGTGATGTTCATATAATCTACACTCCTCTTCATGGTACGGGCTATATCCCTGCTCAAAAAGTTTCAAGTGAGATGGGATTTGAGAGATTCGAAATTGTTGAGTCTCAAGCCGTCTTTGATGGAAACTTCTCAACAATCAAAACGACACCAAATCCGGAAGACCCTGAAGCCTTAGAGCTAGCTGTTGCTATTATGCTTGAGGAAAACGCCGACGTTACCTACGGAACTGACCCAGACGGAGACAGATTAGGCGTGGTCGTCAATCAAAAAGGCATTCCTTATTATCTGAATGGAAATCAAATTGCAATTTTGATGATGCACTATATTTTGGAGCAAAAAACTAAACAAGGTACGCTGCCAGAAAAGCCACTTATCATAAAGAGCTTAGTTACAAGCCCTCTTCAAAACACCATCGCAAAAAAATATCAAACTGAAGTTAAAGACACACTAACTGGATTTAAATGGATGGCAAAACTTTGGAGAGAACTTGAAGATTCGGATTACGAATTTGTTTTTGCGAGTGAAGAGTCTTTTGGATATATGCCACATGAAAAGGTAAGAGACAAAGATGCGATAGCTTCGATTGCCCTTATGAACGAGATCGTCCTTTATTATAAACGAGAAGGTCTCAATCTCGTCGAAGCGTTAGATCAAATCTATGACAAGTTCGGTTATGCAGAAGAAAGTCTTGTGGCACTTACTTTTGAGGGGATTGAGGGAAAAGAAAAAATTAACCGTATCATGCAATACTACCGGGATAATCACTCCAAAAATATTGCTGGGCACGAAGTTTCAAATTTCAATGACTACCAAAAGGGGGTCAACGATATGACTCCAAGTAATGTTTTAGGCTTTGAATTCACAGATGGAACGAAGCTTTTTCTTAGACCGTCTGGAACTGAGCCGAAGATTAAGTTCTATACCATGGTACAAGTGACTGAAGGTGATCTCGCTGAGAAAAAGCAGACGGCTAAAAAATTGATTCAGGCGATTGAAAGTGAAATCAAAGAGCGGGTGGCTGGTCTGTGACTGCTATTGTTTTAGTCAGTGGGGGAATGGACTCAGCAGCCATTATTGGTTTGGCTGCCAAGAAGTACAATGACCTTGCGTTTCTTCATATTACTTATGGTCAAAATACCGCTCAAAAAGAGCGGGAGTGCTTTGAAAAACTGGCTAACCACTATAAGGTTCCCAAGCATAAACAAAAAATAATTGATATTAGTTTTCTAAGGCAGATCGGCGGCAGCTCCCTTACTGATGAACAGATTGAAGTCACAAATTTCCAAGGAGATTCCGATCAAATTCCTTCGAGTTATGTCCCATTTAGGAACACTCATATCATTGCTTGCGCTGTATCCTGGGCTGAAGTCATAGGTGCTTCTAAAATTTACATAGGTGCCAATGAAGAAGATTCTCCTGGCTACCCTGATTGCAGACCCTCTTATTATCAGGCCTATAATGAACTCATAAAGCAAGGGACAAAGGACGGCTCTGTCAGTATTGAAACTCCTGTAATTTCAATGACTAAATCTGAGATCATAAAATTGGCCAATCAAAACCAGGTTCCGCTGGAATTGACCTGGTCTTGTTATCGCAGTAACGATCTTGCCTGTGGGACTTGTGACTCTTGTGCATTACGTTTAAGAGGTTTTAAAAAATTAAATCTTAAGGATCCAATTTCCTACGTGAATTCTTAAACCTGTGAGATAATAGTCACCTTACAAAGGATTCAATATGAAAATTTTATTGCTTACACTTTTGTTTTCTACCGTAGCTCTAGCTGAGGGTGGAAAAAATCAAAACTTTGCTGAGAATAAAGCCAAGGCCCTCAAAAATATTGATGCCAGAATTTCAGCTCTTACTCAGTTAAAGTCATGTATTGGTTCAGCTTCAGAAAGAGCTGATCTTAAGGAGTGCCGTCAAAAGCACAAATCAAACATGGAGCCACTCAGATCTGAATGGAAAGAGAAACGGGCAAAAAGAAAGGCTCAAAGAAAAGCTCGTAAAGAGCAAAAAGATCAAGACTAGTTTTATTTTTCAACAAGGGGAAGAGTCACTCGAAAGCTCTTCCCTAAGTAATCATTTTCTATAATTTCAAGTGTTCCATCGTGTTCAATGAGAAAACGAGCCACTATTGATAAACCAAGCCCTGTCCCTTTTCCAATATCTTTCGTTGTGAAAAAAGGCTCCAGAATTTTATCTCTTATTTCCTCAGGTATTCCTGGTCCAGAGTCCATGACGTCTATACGTACATAGCGGCCTTCTTTGTTTATTACCAGTTTGATCCATTTTTCCTCGGCGTTTGAGTCGGTGATAGCATCCCTTGCATTATTGATAAGATTTAAAAAGACCTGAGAGATCTTAACTTCATCACATCTGATAAAAAGTCTTTCAGAGTCCTTTTGAAGGGAAATATCAATATCTTTGCTTTTTAAGGCCTCACGACAAAATTCAAAAGTATAATTTAGCATCTCTCCCAGCTCTACGACTGAATGCTCGTCTGAACGAGATTTTTGTGAAAGGTAATGGAGCCCTTTAACAATTTTAGCTATTCTCAATGCCGAACGCTCGATATCGCCAATGAATCGATTCATTTTTTCTTCGTCATGAGTACTTCTTTTCATAATAGATAATTTCCCAATCACGACAGTGAGTGGATTATTTATTTCATGAGCAATCCCAGCTGACATTTCCCCGACAGCAGCTAACTGGGCAGAAAATTCATTTCTCTTTCTCTCCTCCTCCAGTTCTTTTTGAGCCTCAATATCATCAGTAACATCAAGACGAATGGCCATGAAACCAATGATTTCCTGTTGGCGAAATTTTGGAAATATAAAAGTTCTCACCCAATAAATACTTCCATCCTTAGCTCTATTACAAATAAGACCTTCCCAAGCTGAGCCTGCTTTAATAGTCTTCCACATATCTCGGAAAAAAGTTTTATCGTGAGTTCCTGAATTTAAAATTCTATGATCCTTCCCAGCCAATTCACCGGGAGAATATTTTGAGACTTCACAGAACTGATCATTTGCATATGTAATCTTTCCAAATTTATCTGTCTCAGCAACAATAAAGTAGTCATTAATTAATGCAGTAAGATTGGTGTACTTCTCCTCTGCAGCTCTCGACCTCTCAAATAATTTAGCCTCAGCACTAACATCTTTTAAAGTCCCCATCACACTTACGATTCTTTCATTCTCTCGGATGGGTCTTCCCGTAGTCACCACATGAACAATATCACCAATCGAGTTTCTGATTCTCAACTTTAAGCGAAAAGATCGTCCCTTATTGGCACAATCATCAAAGGCCTCTAAAAACTTCTCTCTATCATCCTCATGATAAAAATTTAAAGCTTCAGTGGTATTGATATCGTGACCATTCTCAACGGCATGAATTTTATAGGTATAATCACTCCAGGTAAGTTTCTCGGTAATAAGATCGAAATACCAACAACCGGTAGAGGTAGACTCCTCTAATTCTCTAAATAGTAACTTCTGATCTCTATACATATATTTCCACTGTTCAAAAATTATAAAACAGCTTATCTTAAGAAGAGCTTAATTCGACAAATATTAGAAATTTAATGATATATATTAGGATTTTATTAAAAAAGATTTTCTTGAAAGCTAGAACTAGTTAATATAATTGAACAAAATCACCCTCTGTCACACTTCCTCCACTATGCAAAATTGAGACAGCTCCATCAGGACCAAAATAGTCAATAATCTCAAGGGTGCCCTTTACTTCACCTTTACTAACACCCAGAAGTGCCCCAGTTTCTGGATCATAAATTTCCTCACCCTCAGTCATGACCTTTAAGATATCCCCTACATTAAGTCCGGATCGCCTACCTGCATTCACATAGACCTTTGAACCAATAATTCTGGCCACTCTTCCGGTCCAATCGAGTTTTTCACCTAGTTTAGCAATTTTTGGAACAAATCTTCGAACGGCAACTTTCACAGAGTAGCGAAGAAGATCTCGTCGATATTCAATAGTGGCATCTCTTTGACTCATAAAGAATCGAAAGGAAGAATCGTTGATGTTTCCATCTATTTTTTCACTGAAAATCTCTTTATTGGCCACAACATCAAATATTCTTATTTCAACTTCTGACTCAGCATAAGATTTCGTTTTTCGGACAAAGCCTATCTCATCAGATTTCTGTCTAACCCTAGCATTGGTAATTCTTCCAAAGACCACTAAGTTCACACCGGAAAGTTTCGCTTTCCTGGAGAGCTGGGCTAGCTTCAAACCACCACCAGCGAATATCTCTTTAGAGGATCCAAACAAGGATGAAGCTTCAGGATCTACCACAAAGTCTTTAGTCCTCGACATTTCTCTTCTTAATTCTTCAGTAGCGGTAATAGCTAAATCTTCTTTGCCGAAAGGAGATTCATTATAGAGTCTAAGCAAAGCAATTTTCTTTTTAATAGGGCTAAAAACATCTTGAGGATTAGGCTTGCCATAGTAATTATTCTGCCTCGGAGCATAGCCCGACCCTTTTCTACGGATGGGCTGTTGAGTACAAGCCGCAAGTAGAACAATCAATCCAAAAAATAGACTATATTTTTGTGCCTTCAGTATCACCCTTAAATTTTATACCAAGCTCGTCAACTGTATCAACTACCTCAAATCCTAGACCTTTTTTTGCCGCCTGAACTCTCACTTGATTTAATAAGAGTTTGATTTGGTCAATTTTTCCATCAAAAAAGAAGATCACGTCAGCTTTTCCCTGACTAATAGACTCAATTTCAGTGCGAAGTGAATACTTAACTCCTTCGTCACTGACCATATCTAGAATCTCTTGGATATTATTTATACTTTGGAAGTCATGAAGACTCACTCTTTGTATAGACTTTATAGGAGTAATATTCTTTATACTCTGAGTGACCTTTGGGAAATGATCTCTTCCCAATTGATAGAGATGATTAGCCAATATATTGGCCAAACTTGAACTTTTAGCAAGCCTATACTCCTTAGTTTCAGGTCTCATAGAAAAAGTCTCGATAACATAGTTAGATTGAAGATTTTTTAAAAAAGCTTCCCCTCTGTATTGATATTGGTAAGTGGAGAGGGCAGGATTTGAATCTTCAAGTTCTAATTGTAGGTTAAGATCCAAGAGAAGGGAGTTCATAAACTCAGGAGGAACATTCACTAGCATATCTGTAGTGGGCAGATTCTGAAACGTCTTTAATTTTTGTCCTAACTCTCCCTGAATGAGCACAACATTCGAAATATTTGGTGGTTTATTAATCAAAAACCAATCAACCCATTTTTTCGAAATGACGCCATCGAATTCTTTTTCATTTTCAATTTCAATATCAGAGTATGAAAATCCTCTTAGATCAAAATTAACTTTTACATAAAGTGTTCCGTCACTAATGGACTGCTTTCCTTTTACAAAAGAATAATAAAATTGATTCAATTTTCCTCTATCCACATCCCCTTCTATCGAAATATATCGATTTCTAGGCCATTTTTGTGACCGAGAGATTTTCTTAACAACCCATCTAGGAATAATATTATTGATCCCTCCAAAAGAGCGCTCTTTAATCAGTTTTTTCCGACGTAATTCTTTTTCATAATTATTCATCTGAGCACGACTAGAATCTGCACTAATTTTATATTTAGCTTTAAGATCTGCTTCTAATTGTGCGTAACTTTTCTCAAGAGATGAATTATATTTTTGCCAAAAAAGCTCTGTATTTAACCCCAGATTCGAAAGCTCTTTAGTGATAATATCTTTGAAGCCTTCGTGAACAAGTTGTTTTTTTATAAAATCATAGCTGTCGTCATCATCCGCTTTAAATTTCCCTCTTCCTCTCGTGAAGTCTTTGGAAAAACAAAGTGAAGTTGCTATCAAGCAACAAAGGAAAAATGAAATTTTACGCATAAACAGTTTCCTAGTTGAGGTTGGCTGGTTTCTCAAGCTTTCCATCTACTATAAAACTAACGGAGTTATTATTCAATAAGTCGTTAATGCGAGCTGCCATTTGAGGAGTAGGATTTACCAAATAATTTTCATCAAGATTAAGTTTGGCCCGCCCCTCAATCGATTCAAAAACTAAATGAGTGGGAACGCTCCCTCGAAAACTTAGAAGGAGTTGTTTAAGCTTGGGAAGCGTATAATCAGTCAACTGAGTGGTTTGAATATTAATTCTCACAGCTGAGACTCTATCATCGGATTCATCCGTTAAGGCCCTTACCGAATTAACATAAAAGCTTCTTCGGTCATCAGACAACCTAACATATCCTCCAAGAACGATGGGCTCGTCGCCTTGTTCGAGGTATTCAAAATACTCTGCATATGTTTTGGGAAACATGATACATTCGATTTTTCCACTCAGATCTTCTAAAGTGACAAAGGCCATCTTGTCGCCTTTTTTCGTCATAATAACTTTTTTCTCCGAGATAATCCCTGCAATAGTGAGATTTCTTTTACTAGGATCATTAACCCTTGCATCACGATTTCTAAAGTCAAACTCAGGCTTTGCCATCTGCTCTAATCCATGAATTTCTGAAATCGACATAGAGGTAAGTTCAGTTATGATATCTCCATATTTATCAAGCGGATGCCCAGAAACATAAATCCCGAGAAGAAGTTGCTCATAACTAAGCTTCTCTCTCTCTTCGAAATCTGATACGCGATTTAAGTTAAGCATCTCCTCTTTAGGCTCTTCAATCGTCCCCATGTCAAAAAGATTTGCTTGCCCAAGAGAGCGCTCTTCTTGTTTCTTCTGAGCGTAGGCAACCACAAGCTCCATATTCTCTAGAAGTGTAGCTCGGTTCATCTCCTCACAATCGTCAAATGCACCGACTTTAATCAAAGACTCGATGACTCTTTTATTGCAAGATTTCATACTGACACGTTCACAAAAATCAATAAATCCTTTAAAAGGTCCATTTTCTTCACGCTCAGTAATTATGGCATTAACGGGACCTTCCCCTACATTTTTTATAGCTCCCATTCCAAAACGGATATTGTCTTCTATCACGTTGAATAAAAATAAAGACTCATTTACATCAGGAGGAAGAATCTCAATTCCCTCTTCGCGAGCATCGTTAATATACATAGTGATTTTGTCGGTATTCGACATCTCTGTACCGAGAAGTGCTGCAAAGAATTGGGCTTTATAATAGAGTTTCAGAAAGGCTGTTTGATAAGCAATAACTGCATATGCAACAGCGTGTGACTTATTGAAACCATACTTGGCAAACTCGGCCATGAGGTCATAAATTTCACCCGATTTTTTAACCTCATATCCACGCTCTTTCGCTCCATTCAGAAAGATTTCACGATGGCGGGCCATCTCTTTTTCTTTCTTCTTACCCATGGCGCGTCTAAGCATATCCGCTTCACCAAGAGAATATCCACCAACTGTTCTGGCGATGTTCATAACCTGTTCTTGATAAACAATAATCCCGTAAGTATCTCTGAGAATGGGCTCTAAACTTTTTTCACCTTCAAAGAAATAATCAACTTCTTTACGACCGAATTTACGCTCAATGAATTCGTCATGCATACCAAGTCCCATGGGACCAGGTCTATAAAGGGCGTTAATAGCGGTAATATCGTCAATAGATTCTGGCTTTAGTCTTTTACAAAGATCCTTCATCCCACTAGATTCAAGTTGGAAAACCCCTGTGGTCGTTCCATCTGAGATATAGTCATAGACTTCTTTGTCATTCATATCAATCGACTCAATATCGAAATCTTCTTTATGATCGCGGCGGATAAAATTAGAAGCGTTCTGAATAACTGTTAAAGTTTTGAGTCCTAAAAAGTCGAATTTAACGAGACCTACCTGTTCTGAAAAGTCTTTATCAAATTGAACAACTTGCTCACCCTCACGACCTTTATAAAGCGGGCAGTATTTTACCAAAGGCTCATTCGTAATGATAACACCAGCGGCATGAATGGATGCATGCCGAAGAAGCCCTTCAAGTCTTCTCGAAATATGAATGATTCTTTTAATCTTTGGATCTTTTTCACTAAGCTCGAGAAGCTTAGGTTCCATATCTAGCGCTTTCTCAAGCGTGATTCCTAGTTCGTCGGGAATTAATTTTGCAAGTGCATCAGTCTCAGCATAGGGAAGTCCAAAAACCCGAGAGACATCCCGGATAACAGCTTTTGCTTGAAGCTTTCCAAAAGTTATAATCTGGCCAACTTTCTCTTCACCATATTTCTTAGTCACATATTCAATAACTTCTGGTCTTCGATCCTGACAAAAATCAACATCAAAATCTGGCATTGAAATACGCTCAAGATTAATAAATCTTTCAAAAAGAAGATTATAAGGAAGCGGATTAATATTAGTAATTCTTAAAGCATAAGCGACAAGGGAGCCTGCACCGGAACCACGACCAGGACCGACAGGAATATCTCTTTCTTTCGCCCAGCTGATGAAGTCCGATACGATACAAAAATAACCTGGAAAACCCATCTGTAAAATCGTATCGATTTCAATTTGAAGTCTTTCATAGTACTGAGGTTTAAGTTCACTCTCCCAGTTTGGAAGTTTTACTAAATCTCTAAAATGAGGACCTTTAAATCTTACTTCAAGTCCCTCAAAGGAAGTACGTTTAAAATATTCCTCAGTTGTTTCTCCAGTTTCTATATGTTGATCAAAATCAGGCAAATGATAAACTTGCTTACCCTCTTCGTCTTCCCAAGTGATCTCTAAATTACATTTATCAGCTATCTCTAACGTGGCATCACAAGCTTCAGGGAGATCACTAAACTTATCGCGCATCTCTTCAGCTGATTTAAAATAAAATTCATCTGCCGTGAGCTTCATTCTCTTTTCATCTAGAAAAGTCTTTCCTGTTTGAATACACAAGAGAACTTCTTGAGCGGCAGCATCTGTTCTAGTGAGATAATGACAATCGTTTGTCGCTACAAGTTTCATCTTATGAACCTGAGCGTATTCAATTATCTTTTCATAAACCTGTTCTTCCTCAAGTCCATGTCTTTGAATTTCTAAATAGAAATCATCTTGAAAAATTTCACTTAGTTTTTGAATCGCTGTATGAGCACGATCTTCTTGACCTGTAAAAAAATTAAAGGCAACTTCACCTTTTAGGCAGGCCGTGGTGGCAACCAAACCTTCGGAGTGTTCTTTTAAAAGTTCTAAATCAACTCTTGGCTTATAGTAAAATCCCTCAAGGTAAGCCTTGGATAAAAGCTTACAAAGATTCTCATATCCTTTTTGGTTTTTGCATAAAAGTACGAGGTGGTGAATTTGGTGTTTACTCTCCTGCTCATCTTGAGTTGAGAGTGACTTACTATTTTTAGGAGGTCTTCGATCGAACCTAGATCCTGGAGTAAAATAAACTTCCGAGCCTAAGATTGGCTTGATTCCGTTTTTAATCGCCTTTGTATAGAAATCAATAGCACCAAACATATTGCCATGATCGGTCATCGCGATAGATTTCATGCCGTATTCTTTGGCCTTTTCAAAGAGGTCATCGAGTCTTAAAGCCCCATCGAGCAGGGAATACTGAGTGTGCAAGTGAAGATGAACAAAGTCCTCTTTGTGATCCTCTTGCATTTTTAAATTTGGGTACTGGAAAGGATTTTTCATAAAGTGTGTGTACTTTTGTTATGCCATTAATAGAGCTTATTTTCTAGGTGGATTTGTTAAATATACCTGTATTACCAGGTGCGCAACAACAAGGTCTATTTAAAATAAAAAAGCACCGGCCTCGTGCCAGTGCTTCTTTGAACCCTTTTCCCAAAACATTTCGCCTGGAGCTTAAATTTATAAGACTCTAAGCGGCATATCTGCCGTAGTAAAGATCATCGTAAACATCAGGGGCCAATTCAAAAATCAACTCATACCATTCGTCCTCAGAGAGAGATAAGGGCGATTGGTCAATTCTAAGAGCTTGAAGCTTGCCATTGAGCCATCTGAAATTCAATTTAGATCCTGAATTACTGTAGCCAGTTATGATTATGTCTTTAACTTGTTCTGAATATTCTTCGATCAAAACTTCAATGAATTTGTCTTTATCCATTTAAAAAACCTCTAACTTTACGTCCCACACTTTTAAGGTTTGTGTCTCTCTAGCCATTATAAAACCGCGCCCAAACTGAGCCTTGAAAATCTGGTTAAATCAGTACTTTTCTTATATTTTTAGTTAGATAGAGAATTCCTAAAATTGCCCAAAAAGCCGGCTTTTACCCCCAATTTTTAGGAAATCGTCAGATTATTTTGGCAATCATAAAATTTTTTTCGACTTATCAATAACTTGAATTACTACTCATCTCTTTGGTCTTTTACCAAAATGACCATATCGAGTGAGGTGGAAGTTGTGCTTGTATCTACCTCACCTGTCCATCTATTTATTGGATGAACGTCCGATCTCGCAAGGCCTGAATAATGGTTATTCTGTTTCCATCTAGGCAGCTTCTCGTGACTCCAGCTTCTTCTTACATAATTCTGATTACCGAGACTCATCGCTAAATCATTAATATAGGTGATATCATCGATATGGAAACGGACACACCCATGGCTTGCCCTACTCCCTAACCTGCTTAGAGCGTCAGTATGGTGGATAGCGTATCCACCAGAATAAAATATTGCTTTGGCCATCAAAGACTCGTATTTACTTGAGTAGTAATTATCATAAAGTCTTAAATGGTTGGTATACACGGGACGAAAATATCCTATTCGGCTTTCATATCCAGCTTTACCGGTTGAAACAATAAAGGTTCTTTCCAAAACTCCATCAACATAAACTCTGGCCGTTTGTGCGTCCTCTGCAGTTCCTTCTGGAGCTCGATTTATGATAACGACTAAAGGTGCTAAAAAGCGATCCGTATATTTTTCGCTAAGTCTGCTTGTGGATCTGTTAACAGGTGTGACCAGCCCAAGAACATCTTTCTCATCTGAGGATTCAAACAAGGACTGATTTGACTCTAAATCATCTAGCACAGAATGCGCTCTAAGGGCTTCCAACTCGGCAGGGCTAAAATCACCCGCATCATCGATACCAACTAAGGCAAAAGATGAGATTGTAAAAAACGACAACACAAGCGTGAGAAGTATAGACTTCATAGGTCCTCCAAGTTTGCAGGGACCTTAGCACTAAATGCTATTCTACGGTACATTACACGTAATTTTTTCTTACTTAACAAGTATCAAGTGGGGAGAACTACTCCCATTCAATAGTACCAGGAGGCTTAGATGTTATATCGTAGACAACTCTCGTAACCCCCTCGACTTCATTTACAATTCGAGAAGATACTTTTCCTAAGAAGCTGGCTGGTAAATCAGTCCAAGTCGCAGTCATTCCGTCTGTTGAATTGACAATTCGAAGGCAGATAACTTCTTCATAGGCCCTGGCATCTCCTTTTACTCCCACTGTTTTAACCGGAAGTAATACAGTAAACGCTTGCCAACTTGCCTGATAT
>CEQY01068345.1_pt1 | contig 23246 bp, 41 predicted proteins | sample 361391 | NCBI WGS metagenome assembly CEQY01 (sample SAMEA2621075, study PRJEB7988) | marine metagenome | isolation source: saline water (ENVO:00002010), including | reverse complement strand
GAAGAGTACTGCTATCAAAAATGCTTGATAGATCTATTGAAAAACTACTGCGAGAACCAAAGAATTCAATTTGGTGCAGTAGATGACATCCTTGCAAAGCCTCAAGACAACTTTGATCAAGAAAAACCACTAACTGGCGCACAGAAGTCAGTTCTATTAAATTACAGCAAGATCTGGGACAAGCTGCTTGACTCTTAAAATACTCGATGCCTTCGCTGGTATAGGAGGATTCTCATACGCAGCCGAGCGGTTGGTCGGTGGCTTTGAAACTAAACAATTCATTGAAATCGACCCTTACTGTCAGTCAGTTTTAAAGAAGAATTTCCCCAACGTTCCTATACACAATGACATTACCACATTCCAGTCATACCAAGGAGAGTACGACTTACTTACAGCCGGATTTCCTTGCCAGGATTTGTCCGTGGCTGGCTCGCAGGCAGGTATTGGAGAGGGAACTCGCAGCGGTCTTTTCTACGAAGTCATGCGAGTGGTTAGGATCGTTCGACCTCGATTCGTCTTACTTGAAAACGTTAGAAATCTTATCTCGCACAAGCAAGGGGAAACCTTCCAAGAAATTCTCTTTCAAATTGCCCAAGCAGGGTACGATGCTGAATGGTCGATTGTTTCAGCTAGAGATTTGGGAGCCTGTCACAAGCGCGAGCGAATCTGGATCATTGCCTACCCCAAACACGATGGATTCCCTCCCTCTGAGGAGCAAAGAATCCATGATCAAGCAAGTGACAGAGACAAGGCCAGGAAGGACGAAGCTATCCAATCTCAGGGAAGCAGTGAATCCAGAAGCGATTCAAATGTTCGAAGAACTTCGCAGTCCACTACTGCCAACTCCGAGAGCACAGGAACCGGGGAACACCAACCACGGTTACGGAGACAACCTGAAGGAGGGAGTTTGCAAGGAGTTGGGGATACCAACCAAGAAGTATCCGACCCTACCAACTCCGACAGCACGAGACCACAAGGACTCGGGTCCGAATCTCAATTACGAGAAGGCTCACCAGAAAAGAAGGCTAGCTGGTTCGGCGGTCGTCTTGACGAACAACCTACCAACCCCATGTGCTCGGGATTGGAAGGGCAGATCAGGCCAAGGTTTCCAGGATCGATCAGGTGGCAGACCACGCCAGCTTCCGGACGCCTTAACCCACGCTGGAGGGAGTACTTATCTCAACCCACACTTTGTAGAGGAGATGATGGGTTATCCAATAGGATATCTCGTCTAAAGGCACTCGGAAATACTATCGTTCCGGCTTGTGCTGCAATTCCTCTACAAAGAATCAAACACTTATCCACTTACCCCCACTATGAAAGTGACAACTTCAAACACAAAAACTCCTCTTGAAAATCAAAAAGAAGTCGAAGAGTTTCTCGAGCGTCAACGTGAACGCCAAGCATCTGATGGTAACTTTGCTACAGCCAAGAGAACCTTGGAACAAAGGAAAAAGAACAGATTTGTTTGTTGCAAAATAGATTCCAGATTATCTAGGAAAGGTTGGGTCTCTTACAACCTAGAAATACGTAAAGGTAGCACTAGAGGTCACACAGTCGCTTGGGTAGATCAAGCAGGTGAAGGCGGTGCTGAGCATGTATACGGTCACGCCAATAAAGAAGTACTGACAGAGATAGAAAATTTCATCTGGGATAATTGCATCCTTGATTACGTCAGGTACATGGCAGAAAATCATACAGGCTTAGATATCCATAGCATTGATCCGACAGATAAAGACTTACTTCGATACCTTGCTCCTTACAAAAGAGCTTGGCTAGACAGAGATACAGATAAGTGCGAAATATACGACGGTCTTATTGGTTGGTGGGCAACATGGGTAGCAGAAAACCAATATTACTCAAAGAAAAATAGATACGTTAAGAAATAAATTTGGTCTTTCGCACGAAAATTCTTTACTTTCCACCAAAAATGACTATCCCTTTTGAATACCTCATCGAGGCTTACGTGAAGCATCAGATTCGTCGGATGTCTTCAGGCGAAATCAAAGCTCGCCTCACTGCTTGCATGATTGAAGACACTAGTGGTGGCTTAGAACCTAAGATCGCCACAGAAGCCAATCTAAAAGATGAAATTATTGAAAGATATGACATCGAAACTTTAGATAAGATCCTTGCCGAATCAGAGTCTTTGATGAACGAAGACAACATGTTTGCTACTGATTAATGCAGTTACTCCACTCCTTGTTCAAAGCAACAACGAACGACAATCTTCCACTACCTACAGCACTCTCTTTGACTAGAGGAGAGTGTTATAGGTATTGGTCAAGACTAAAAAATACGACCGATCCCAAACAAGTTGCAGCAACTGTGGCTGAACTTAATAGAAGGACTGGTCGTATTGGAAAGGATCCTTGGAACTTAAAGAGATGGACTCAGGTTTTAGAGTCACACCTGTATCGCAAGGGTCTTATTTAGCAAACACAAACTGGTTTAGCTTTAGCCATGCGGAGTTGTGCGTCATGCAAACGCTGCAATTTCCGCATCCTATTACGGATGAGAAGTAAATTGTTCACGATAATTTATGCGTAAACGATCTTTCTTACTGGCTTCACGTAGCTCTTACCTCTGTAAGTAAGAACAACACTTTTTGTCTTGCTTGATGTAGTTGCAGCCATGGTTTTTCTCCATAACAACACCCCCGTCATATGGTGCTGGTGATTGCGACCAAGTGGTCTGACGATTTGTTCATATCATAACATTTGGTATAAACAGATACTGTATCACCTTGATACGGTTTTCATGATCTTAATATTTTTATGTGAATTGAAGAGTATAGCCACGCCTTTCGGGAAAACGATGACACCTTTTAGATTCCGTATTAAACTGAAAAGCCAGGAGAAAATAATGATTAGTGGAGTAAAAGATCAGTGGGGTCAGCTAAGAAAAAGAGCAGTCTTGGTTGACCGATTAAACAAGAAATGTTTAGACGCAAATTGGAGACCACTCTTATCTGAATCAGAACTAGAGGATGCAAATCATCGTTTAGATGAGGCATATAGCATTTGGCAGTGGCGTTGGACTGGTAATTCAGTTAACCTTGCGGGTACTATTAATCTCGCAGAAGAATCGAAAAATGCTCAGTTGCAATTCAGCACTGGTTGCTATAGCGTCTGAATTTGTAGGCACGTTCGCACCATACCAATCCATACAATTACATCCAGATAAAGAAGGTGGAGTATGGATAGCTTCTACCGATAAAGGTAACTGTGCTTGTATAGCTTATGACAGGGGTGGTCATGGCGACAGACCATATTATTTGTTGCCTAACTCAGAATTAATTAAATCATGTAGAGGTATCAAAACAGCAACCAGAACATTAGTTGTAGACGGCTCATTAGGCAAGATAACTACTTACAGGAAAAACAGTTCAGAAATAAAAGAATTACCTATTAATGAAAGTTCTAGTGACTTTCCTAATTTACCAGGTGCTATTAAAGAGTGTTTGGAATACTGGGAATCTAAGAAAGACCAGACTGCATCAGCAGGGAGATACAGTTCTTCTTATCTTCAACGAGCCATTAAAGGTCTGACTTCCCTCAATTCATCGGTAACCTTACACTCCTATACAGGAGGTCCTTTAAGAATACAAGAAGCATCTGGAGATATAACAATCCTATGTATGCCTCAAACAGCGGAGCCCATACCTGAAGTTCCCGAGTGGCTTAAAAAATATTCACAATTAAAACCACATATATAGTGTTAAAAATACTTGCACACACCATATAGAGAGTTAGTCTAGATTGCCCCTCGCATATTAGTTTTGACTACTGCAGTTTTTACTGCACGTTTAGATACAACACCTCATCAAGTTGTGGTCAATGGAAAAGAGCAGCTTCAAGCACATGCTTCTATAAATATTGCCACCCAAGAGTCACTGCCCATTGTTGTACGAGCGTGGATATCAAGCAAAGGAACAGGACCAGCTCCTCGACTGCAAGCTAAAAATAAAGAAGATTTAGTCTTAATTTCAGGAAATCTTCAACTAGGAGACAAAGGTACTGATGAGGATGGTTGCCTCATTATGAATCTTGCCACCATATGTGACGCAACCCAAGATCAATTTATAAATGATGCCACTATTGTTGGCAGACTTGGTAATGATCCAAAGGCAAGCGACTCAGGTAAGAGTGTTAGTAATTCTATTGCTGTTAATCGTTGGCTCGGCAAGGACAATAAACTCACTGATTGGTTCAAGATCAGAGGATGGGGTTACAACGGAGAAAAATTGCAAGAGAAATTTCCAAAAGGCAGCTTAGTAGCTGTGAATGGAATGATCGAAGCAAGACGTACACGTCAAGACAAGTTGTATCCAGAATTAAAGATACGCAATTTAACTATCCATGCCAGTGGTAAAGGAGGTAGTGCTCCTGATCCATCTAAGGAAAGTTCAGCAAGTGGTTACGACCACGATCAATTCACTGGTCAAAGTCCAGTCGGCGACATGCCTCAATCATCTTCTTGGAGTTAACTCATGGGATTTTTTCCTCCTGATCACAAATTTGCTGCTGATTCTCCTACGAATTCAGGTAGCGAAAACAACGATAAATTTTATTCACCTGGCAAAGAGTTAGGTGATGGCGACTCTAATCACATCATTGTTTGTGGTGGCTATGACACTGGACATGTAATCAGTGGTTATAAATATTTCAAACATGATGGTCAGCCACATACCACTCCTTTTTCTGAAGGCTATCCCAAGAATTACAAGGATGATATTGGGTTGAAGTATGACGCTAAATTTATTCGCAAAATTGAATATGGCGAACATAAAGAAGACGACTTAGATAAGCCAAAGCAAATTCTTACATTCATTGGTTACATCAAAGAAAGGAAAGACTTTGTCATCGTTGAATTTAGTACCAGAGGACTACGTACTTCATTAGAAGAAATTCTTGCAATGGATTCTTATGAAGTAAATGATGAAGGCGTTTACAACTTCATGATGAAGATTGCTCGTAAAGGTGTAGGTACTGACACTGTTTATACTTTGACACCAGCTCCATTGAAAGCAGCAGCAAGAACTGCTGTTACTAAGAAGTGGAACGAAATCAAAGACAAATGGTACATACCAGCTTTATATGACAACGCTGACCCATTTGCTGGTAAGCCTGCAGAGGCATCTACTCGTGGTTTACCTCCAACTCATCGAGATGAACTAGGTGCAGATCATGAGATTCCTGCATTAACTACTGCGGGATCAGCTACCGATACTGATTGGATCTAATGCAAGGATTTATTGTTCTCTTTTGTGTGATCATTTTGATCTACATATTGTTACGTAACATTCATTGGAATTACTAGTGAATGATTCAGTAGCTCTTGACTCCCTTCGCGCAGCTTCATGCGGGAGGGATGTCAAGCACATCATCGATACTTACGGTGAATCCGAATGTAACAAAGCTTGGAAGCAATTAAGCTCTATAGATAGAGCGGCATTGCAATTTGCCAATGCTTTGCAAGGTACAATTATTCACAATTACGATCATGACATCCAAGCAGGAGAAGAACGACCACGGATTGTTAATCGACCTAGTCAAGGAGACGAAGATAAATGGTGAACATTTAAAAACTATTTCTAAACAATTAGCAGATATTTCTTATCTCGTTAATGGTTTCACATCTGGAGGTTCTAGTCTTAACGGCTACCTTCCAGATGCTTCTCTTTTGGCATACCTAAGTGTGATCGGTCCAGCTATTGCTCGCCATTTAGATAAGACGACAGGATTAGAAGAGCTACTTAAAGGTGGTGTAGAACTTTCTAAACGATTTACTGAAGAATATGCAGCTTATCAATCAGAACAGCAACCTAAAGATTTATTAAGTTCATTAGAGTTTCTGACCTCTGAAGGAACTGAAGATTAAAACAGGGCGGTCATCAGGATTTAGTCAATCCTAAAATATGCTCTGCCAGTGAGAATACTTCTACTACTCGGTTTTAGTAGTAGGTAAGGATTAGGAGTAAGTCCTTAAGTAGATGAACACAGCACGTTATGGTTCCCATCGAGGACAGTTGGTATTACCAGGGGGTGAGAGCTCCTGCATTGAGGCCAACTGTAAGAGCATAGATGATGTAAGTCCCAGACAATTTGTCAGAATTCGTTACATTAAAGGTAGTAATGTAACAATTAATGACGAAACCTACTCGATTTGAGGTGAATGGTGAACGTCATTATGCAACAGATAGAGCAGATAAATCTTATCCTTCAGTAACAACAATATTAAGTGCGACGTCTTCTGATCGAAGTAAAAAAGCTTTGCTTAATTGGCAGTTAAAGAATCCCAATGGCGCGATGCTCGCAGCACAAAGAGGTTCAGCGGTACACCAAGCCTGCGAGGATTATATTCGAGGGAAAGTGATAGAAATAAAAGAAGAATACCTACCATTTTGGAATGGGATGTCGGAACATTTAGATAAATATGATGAATTTATTTGGTCAGAAATGCCTCTACGTCCTGAATGGAAATTCTGTACTGGAGAGGATGGTATTAGCAGAGTTTGGAGTCACAAATATATGTATTGTGGCTGTCCTGATTTACTAGGTGTACGTAATGACACCATCATTATCGGAGACTTTAAAACTTCTAATCAACCTTACTGTCGCTATTACCCAACTAAAGAAGCAAGTAAAGCAAATAGAGCTTTATTTACAGGTTGGAATAAATTCAACAAGTGTGCAATGCAACTAGCAGCTTATGCTCAAGCATGCCAAGAAACACTTGGTGTCACTGTTGGATGTGCAGAGATCATTGTCTCTACTCCAGAGATCAACCAGAGTTTTATTCTTAACTCAAACGAACTTGCTAAATTCCATACTAAATGGCTGCAAAAGGTTCGCCGTTACCAAGAAATAAAAGAAGAAGAGAGGATAGCGAAACAAATTTTAAAAGATTCCAGGGATGACTTGGCCTGTAGTGAGATAAGCACCGATAAGAGCAACAAAGCCAATCATTGCCCAGCGACCGTTAGCTAATTCAGCTTCCTGAACATAGCCTTGATACTCTTCAACCAATTGTGGTTGAGTCTCTCTACCAAAAATATTTTGCTTACCGTATTCAGTAATAGTTGTACTAGCTGCTACGGCTTGAGTAGAAGAAGTCATTAAACGAAACCTGGAATAATTTGACCTGTTGTTGCGTAAGCTCCAACTAATGCAATACAACCAACTAAAGCTGCATAGCCATTTAATCTTTCAGCAAAAGCTTTAGTTTTTGTGTCGTAACTAAAACCTTCTTCTAAGATCTCTTCACTTAAAGATTTTTTAGACATTAAACGATACCTGGGATGATGTGACCTGTTGTCAAGTAAGCTCCGCAAAGAAAGACGAAAGCCATCATTGCTGGTCTTCCGATGCTTCTTTCGAAAATTGTTTTATTAGATGTTTTCATTGGTTTAAAAGATGCCAGGGATGAGCTGACCTGTAGTTGCGTATGCTCCAATGCCTGCAACAACGCCAAGCATTGCTAACCAGCCATTAAACTTCTCTGCCTCAGGTGTCATGCTTTGTAAAGAATTGTAACTTTATTAAGTCTATCGTCACAATTTTCATTTTTTCTTTATATATGGGGTATTAACACCCATTCCTGATACATTATTCCTTATACCACTAGTAAGAAATACTTATGATTTTTCTAGTTGTTCTATCATATTTTCGAATTGCTGCACCATACCTCTGTTGTGAGCTTCCTCTTGCTCAACAGTTATTTGAATAAATTGTCTCTTGTAAATATCGAGATCTTTTACAGATTCTGGAGCATTTGGAAGCTTGAGAATATAACTCACAAAACCAGCTACAAATGGATTTTGAAAAACCACATCATTCACAGCTAAGAACAACCACCACATGAACATCTTTTTATCTTCTTCGAGCATTTGAGAAGAACCTAAAGAACGAACACCTGTTTCGTCTAAAGAAAACAAAGTGAACAGTTCTATATCATCGACCATATCTTCACCAATCAACTCATTAATTGTCGACACGTCTATACTTTCAGGGCTTAATAGTTCTTCGCGATAACAAAGGCAAAACAATCCTAAAAGTTGTTCATTAATCGGTCTGTTATATTCCTTAAGCTTGTTTGCTATCTTGATGCACGATTCTTTTAGAGGAGCAGGTTCTTGATCACCACGCTCTATACCATAATCATCTTTATCAATTAATAAATTGTTCAGAAAAATTATGCTTTCGTCTAATTTATTTGTCATAACAACTATTTTAAATTAAATCTCCGTTCAACGCAATGGATATCCTTTCTTTATCTTGCTTGTGAGGTATGACATAGTGAGATAAGAAAGCAGGGAACGCTATTAAATCTCCTGCCGTGGTATTAATATTGACGCTATCTGCCATGGTAAGACCTTCTTCTTTGAGGGGTTTATAAAAAGGTTGCATTCCGTATGCTTGAGGATCACGAAAATGTAAACTCTTATAAGTGTCTGTTAAATACCACACCAACGATATATCACAGCCGGGGTGACAATGAACATCGTTGTAATGACCTTTACCACTAATGTTTAACCAAGCTTGATCAACTTTAAATTTTGGAAAAGACTTAGAAAGTTCAAGAATCTGATCAATATATGGAAATTGACTTAAATCTAAGTCATGTTGATAGCCTCCTTTGTTAGAGCGGTTGTGACCCTTTGGATTATCTTTTTGAAATTGCAAAGCCCATTCCACACTGCCCTTTATAGGATCGCCATTAATATGCCAAAAAGGAATAGAAAAAAGTAATTGACCAGACATCAACAGTCGTGATACCACTCAGCTAAATTTTCTCCTACTTCACCACCTTTTTTAGCTCCGAAAGCAGTTGCAAAGCCAGATGCAACCCAACCGATAATAGGTATGGAACTAACGGCAGGAGAGATATACTGAGTAGTTGCTGCAGCGCCAATCGCAGCCCCTGTTCCTTGACCCGCTCCAGATTTTTTGATGCAGGCGATTTGTTCTGCAGTAAGTTTTCCGTCTCCTGTTCCTTTGGTTTGAAAGATACCTGGTCCCATCATGTGCTGATGACCCTCCATTGTGTATTGCTCAAACTTGTAGATTTTCTTATCCTTGTTGGTACCACCAAATAAGCCAGTTTTGCCAGGGATAATAACATCCTCCCTCATCTCCATGACTTTCGGATCATTCATTCGATGCGTGATACTGTAACCATCTTTACTAGCGTCGATTGTGTACTGACTGTATTGTCCTACAGGTAAATCAAATTTAGGAAGTCCTGCTTCTTTGTTAGAAATTAAACTAATCATCCAAAGGTGAGACAGTCCAAAGGTTCCTGCAACTGCAATGACTGCGGTTTTTTGTAACCAATTATTATTTGTCAACGACATAATCAAAAGTACTTTAAATAGATTTTAGAATAAGAAAGTTAATTTGCAATTACCGAAATAAACGGCATACTCTTTATGCATGGTTTTAGACGAGAAACAGAAGTGCCTACTATCCCTGAACTGATCTTAACGACACCACTCGGCGGAACAGTTCATACCTATCCAATTACTGGAGGTAAGACAACTTTCGTTCGCCACCTTGCATGTTACTTAGGATCCTGCCGATTCTGTAACGATTTAGAAGAAGCAACTGATCATTTAAAACAGGTAGAACCAATTGAAGAAAATTGAATTCAGCGTCCACCCAACGCTCAAAGACAAGCCAAGCCATTGGGCTGCGGCTTATGGAAAAAATTGGCGTCGTCAATCTGGCACGTTAAATGAATTAAAAGACCACGTCAGTCATGGCGGAGCATTTATTGCTTCTGCGATGATCTCTGGTCACAGGAATAGTGCCGCCTTTGATCATTCCGACTTAGCTGTTGTAGACATAGACAACGGCTTAACGTTAGAAGATTTCTTCAAGCATCCACTATCTAAATCTGCAGCTTGGGTTTACACCTCTGCCAGTCATAAGCCAGAACAAGGTAAAGATCGATTTCGTATTGTTTTTCAACTGCCAGAAAGAGTTTCCGATGGGGAGCTTTATAAATCCATTACAGGATTGCTGATCAGATCTTTAGGTGGTGATGCTAACTGCTCTGACTTATGTCGTGTATTCTATGGAAACAGTCGATCTTCTCATCCTCTTTGGCAACCTAAAGCAGAACTAACTCCAGAAATCATTAGTGATGCACAAAAAGCATCTGATTTACATAAATCAACTTATAATTCTCAATCCGCAAATGTAGATGAACACTCAATTAACCTTGCTGCTTATTGTCTCGAGCACGTGTTGGATCCTACTTCCGATGGTGATAGAGACCAATTCTGTAATATCACCAGAGCAGCCAGCACTGGAGGAGACGCCTTGTTTTCCTACTGGTCAGACTGGGCATCTAGAGGACATCATGGTAAAGGAAAAAACTCATCCCAAACTTCAGAAAGATTTTTCAGAGGTTGGAGAGGACGTTCATTAGCTACCATCTTTTGGGTTGCCGATACTCAATCACCCGACTGGAGGAAATCTTTACCACCTGAACTAAAAATAGCGACTGGAGATTTTAAATTAGGAGTACATGGCAATGCCTTCGGTGGTTATGACCACGAAGATTTTTGCGGGGAAAGCGAAATAAACCGATGGGATGATGAAACAGAAGAAAAAATACAAGGATTGTTTGGTTCAGACAAGCCATGGTCACAAGTAGCAGTACTGACTAAGCCAAATGAGGAAAGTGAACCGGCTGAATTAGTTCTTCCAGAAGTAGCAGCTCCGTTCGATCACGACGAGCCAGATGAACCAGCTCCACCTCGGAGAAGAGGAGGAGGTAACGATGAAGATTTAGTTGAAAGAATTAAGGATTTACTGAATGCTCATTACAACGGTCTAAGACTAAATTGTATGAGTCAACAGCTTGTCTACGGACCTCAAAATAATCCTCAAGAGATTCACGATGTCTCTCAATCTTATGTTTATATATCTAGAGGCCAAGGACAAATCTTCCCTAAAACTCTTGTCTTTGATTTAGCAGGAGTTATAGGTTATGAGAATCGTTACCATCCTGTAAAGTCATACCTTGAGCATTGTGCTGCTACCTCGGATATCTGTCCTTACTTCGACAAGATTGCTACTGAGCTATTAGGAGTACCAAAAGATAGTATTCAAAATCCAATCATGCCGTGTGGAAATCACTTGGCTGATGTCGTTATGAAGCGATTCTTGATTGGTGCGGTTGCTCGTGTACTAAATCCTGGATGTAGACATGACTGGATGCCAATCCTAATAGGTAGTCAAAACTGCGGTAAGACAACATTCTTCCAATACTTAACTCCTCCTGCTGTGAATGACCCCGGCAATTACCCTTGGGTCGTAACAATGCAGCAAGGAATTGAATATTTAAAAGAAAAACCTCATGCTTTACATGCTGGATGGTTTGTCATCATGGATGAATTTGAACGTTACTGCAAAAGAAAATATTCAGAAGAATTAAAGAACCTTGTTTCTGTTTCAGTTGATAGATCTGCGAGGAAATATGAGAATGAAAAATCTTATCCTCGTGCTTTTGTTTTAGGAGCAGCTACTAATAACTCTGATTTTCTCTGCGATCCAACAGGTAATCGTAGATTTATGCCAATCATTGTTGAAGGTAAAGTTCCCTCGAAAGATAACCCTGCTGTAAAGATTATTGATTTAGATCGCTTAAAGAAAGATCGTAACTCAATCTGGGCAGCAGCATATAAGGCATATCTTGATAACCCTGTGCATGTCTTCTCTAGTTATGAATTAAGTTTCATCTCTGATTATCAAGACTCTTTCACAAGGGATACTCCGATTGATTCGGTTGTTACTCGTGCATTAGAAACTAATTCCAGTGGCTATCACGGCGACAAGTCTTACGTTGTATTGGCTGATTTGTTCGGATGGATAGATGTTAATGTTGCTCAACAAGGGCAAATGAACACTCCTGTAACAGATTGTTTAAAAAGATTAGGTTATAAGCCGAAAAGAATCAAAAGAAATAATAAAAGTCAGAGGGTTTGGATGAAAGATTCCTGAGATTCTCAAGACAAGACTAAGACAATCCAACTTTAAGACTGCTGATATAACTTAATCAGTGGTCTTTTTTATTGAGCATTCACCAGCTTAGGTGCCAGGGTCTCTCCTTATGTTTCCTTGTGCGGGAATAAGTCTTATTAAGAAGTACCAGGGGTGCCACCTTTCTACAAAACCTCTCTCGATTAAAAATAAAATTATTCACTTTTTTCTTCTCTTATTATTTACATATGTGAAGAAGTTAGTTATAAATAACAAGAAAGGAGGATATCTCTAAAAAAGTTTATAGACACCCTGTCACCCCCGGCACCCTGGTTACATCCTATGACTCATCCAATGTACAATACCGACCGCGCGATTGTGGATCGGCTATCATCAAAACCATTAGACGAGTTATCCGATGCAGACATTGTCAATGCAGCACGACTTCTTATTCGTTATAACGGCATATCTGACGGTAAAGATATTCGAGGTGATATTGTCTTGGCGCTTCATAAGTGGAACAAGACTCCCAATCAGCTTCACATTAAAGCAAGAGAAATCTGGCAAGGAGGCTGGAGACCAAGCGATCTCCTTAAAGACGAAGTAGGGTCAGGTGCTGACGTTATCTCAGGTTGCGGCTCTTAGTAAATAAAGTTTGAGTATCGATAACATCCGTATCTGGCGGACCCATAGATTTATATTCCAATTGTTGTTCTAAAAATTTAATCTTGGCAGCTTTTTCCTTTAATTCTTGTTGTAATTCTTCAATGTGATCTTGATAGACAGTAATCATACTTTTCAGTTGAGTAACTTCATTTTCTAGATCCCAGTCCACTCATCTACGCCCCTTAGATGAACTTTCCAGTTGTCTTAACCTCATTTCATGATCTTTGACATCTTCCTTTAAGATTATTATATCTTTGCCAAGTTCATTTCTTAATAATTGAACTTCATGGAGTATGGCTTCCATGCCTCTCTTCATGCTTCCTTGAGTGAATGCCATTCGCCACAAAGCACTCGCAGTTGCAATTCCAATAACAGCAGTGACTTCTAGCAAGATTAAACCTCCTTACATCTTTATTCTATGTCATCTTTAAGACCACCTCGATCTCCAAAAAGTTGGGATCAGCGATTCCTACACGCAGCAAGAATGTTCGCTAGTTGGTCAAAAGATCCTAGTACTAAAGTTGGTGCCGTAGCAGTACGTGATAGACGAATTCTAGTCGAAGGTTATAACGGTTTACCGAAAGGTATTACAGATTCTGATATAAGACTCAAGAATCGAGACACTCGCTTAAGCATGACAGTGCATGCTGAGATGAATTGTGTAGCTTTTGCGGCTCGTAATGGAGTGTGTTTAGCAGGAGCAACAATGTATGTTTGGCCTTTAATGACTTGTAGTCAGTGTGCATCAGTTCTGATTCAAGCAGACATAGCCTCTATTGTTGTTCCTGATTTTGTAGAACCTTTTAGATGGCAAGAATCATTTGACAAAGCAAGAGAAATGTGCGTAGAAGCAGGGATAGCAGTTCACCGTATCCCTATGGAAGGATCTGTAGATGGCATAGAAGAAGAACTTCCAGCTCAGTAAAGGGTTGATAAAAATTTATCACTAGTTAGATTGACTACCGTAGCTGGTAAGTGAATGACTACACGTTCCGAATGGAAAAACTACAAATTGGACACAGAGTGAAACATAAAACTGACAACAGAGATGGTTTTGTAATAGGTAATCCAACAAATGAATTGGTTCCTATAGCAATAGAAGGCAGTACTCGCAAGGAACAATGGCCTGTCTCTCTGATTCAAAAGAAACCTAAAAGACAACAGCTACCTTTGTTTGGTGGAACATTTAAACCACCCACTGGCTTCCCTCTAAATATCTAACCATGGCTCAATGGCCTTTACCGCCAAACCTACACAGTGAAATAGCAGGTGGACCTGTGTGTTTTCATGCCGATCATTCCATAGGATCGAAAGATGGATTGGTACCTAGATATACAGATAGTCATGCTTGCGTCAAATGTATCAGTGCTTTAACTGAAGGTCGCTTATCTTTAGATGTTCATAAAATAGAAAGAAAATATCGTCGACGTTTTTTAGAATTTTGGTCATTTGTTGAAATAAAAGATCCTGACGAATGCTGGCCTTGGAGAGGTAAGTATCATTCAAGGTCGAACTCTAGTTATTTTCCTATCCCAAGACATTGGGGATCAGGTAGACAATATTCTGCTCAACGGGTTGCTGCTTGGTTTACTTGGGGAGATATAGGACGCCTACCTATTAAGGCTGTATGTGGCAATAATAATTGCTGCAATCCTTTACATCTAAGAGTTAAAGGAGTTCCACACTTCTTTCACAATCGTCATATGCAGTTAATTGATTTAGAGTTCAATTCCAATAAGTTGACTCATGAGACACAGTTATTTTTAGAAACCACTTGCGATAAAGATCCTCGTCGTTTTGAAAAAATACAAAAAGCTAACAGGCTATGGATTGACTTCAGATTGCAAGCAAGCGGTCCATTAAGTCCTTTTACCATGGGAGACAAGACAGCCTCTGACGATCCCTCTGTTTCGTTCACCTAATATATAAGTATTAGTAATTCACTTGACAAATAATGTCTTTTAACGCCAAGCCCGGCCCGAATATGAGTAACACTGATTGGGCAACTCACAGTTGGAACAAAGGCGGTATAAGTGGTAACTATAAAGACTATAGAGACATGATTGGCACCGACATATTCGCAGGGTATGGCGACGATAACATATTTTCTAGAGACGAATTAAATGCAATAACCAATAGAAGATACGATATTCGCGGGGATGGTAGGGCTCCACATACTGGTAATTATTTTGATCAAGGAGCAGCTACTCAAGATGCCATTGCTCGCTTAATAACTACGAAAGGAATCACAGCAAGTGATGACATCCTTGGACAGTATGGTTTAAGACAGGATAAAGCAACTGGAGATATTATTTCTAGTGCAGGTCATAACCACAGTGCGTTTGGTTCAGGTGAAGGAAATAATGCTACTTGGGAGGGCTACGGTTCCAAGGCCGACTTTGGTGGTTCACATTACTCTTATGATGAGTTCGAAGATGGAAAGATTCCTACATGGAGATACTCATACCAAGGGGATTGGACACCTACAACAGATCCTAAATTGCCAGACCCTATACTATCTGACGACCCTCAAGGAGATCCAACAGCTACTAAGGAACATTCAGATAATCAAAAAGAATATCTTAAGTTCACTTATGGAGATGATGATAAATCTGTCAAAGTCAAACAAGGCTTTGACGATCCTGATATCAAGGCAGCATTCTTAAGCGAATTTATGAAGCCTGAGAATTTAAATGCAGATGGTTCTTATAAATATGTCACACCTGGTCGTCAACTTGGAGTCACCTTAACTTACCCAGAACAAAGAGGATCAATAGGCTATGTCAGTCCTACGCAATATATGAGGAACTTCATTAAAGCCCCACAATTAGGCAGTGCCTCTGACTTAGCGTCTAGCTTGAAGAGCCTATCCGACTTGAAAGCTTAACAAATTGAATTAAACTAGAAGATATAAATATATAAGACAACATGTCTTCATCTCTAGACGCCTTAAAGAAAACACAATCTTGGACTAAAGACCCTGAATTTTCATCTTGGTTACAAGATGTTTACAAAGAAGATCTTGGCAGAGATTTAGGGACAGAAGGTTTGGAATATTGGGGCGGAGATTACCGTGGTGAAGATAGTGGGTACCATACGGGATCCGGCCTCACTACTGGAGGAAACAAAGCAACTAAACAACAAATAAGGGATAATATTCGTCGTTCCGATGAATATGCAACTTACCAAGCAGGTAAAGGAAGTGATGACGATGACGATGACGATAATGGAGGTGGCGGAAATGGAGGAGGAGGAGGAGGAAACGACGGAGGTGGAGGTAATGCCGACGTTAACCTCAGTGGTTTCTCCGACACTCTTCCTGAGTATGAAATCAATAACGCAATGGATGCTGCCACTTCATGGGGCAACAGACAAGTAGACCACTACACTATGAGATTTCTTCCCGAATGGAAGAAGAGTACTAATTTAGCAATAGATGAAGGAACTGCTGGGCTTGGCTTCCATGCCAACAGAGCCTTTACTTTAGATGCAGATGGTAATCCTAAGGCGAGATTTGCTATACCAGAAGCAGAAGATCCTAAGGACATGTTTGATTATTACTACGATAAACTTTACGGCAGTAATAAATCTTCCAATTCATCAGGTGCCACTATTGACAGTTTGAGTGCAAAAATTGATAGTTTAACGAAGCAACTGAACGACGCAAAAATACTTGCCAATGACGATGATTGATAAAACTTAATAGATAAGCACTTGTGCTTTATTTGCTAGGTATTAATATCGACGCGAATGTACTTAATAAACTGTGTTCAAAGTTTGCACAATAGCGGCTACAGAAATGCCGCAAAAATTAGTTTGTAAAGCATTATTAACTTCTAAAGGAGATCATGTAGATGGTCTTACGGCTCCCTTTGAATTTGCAGATCAACCATTTGAATATTGGAATGACACAGATTGCGGTCAAGCTGTTACACAATATTATTCTGTTCTCGGTCAAAAAGATCCTAACTATGGCTTATATACTCCTTTTGATCACCCTTCTTTAACTCTTGACATAGAAGCAGATCATTACTCGTTGTTTAAGTTGATTGTGAAATCATCTGACATCACGTTCAACTTAGAACCATTAAAAAGCATTGCTAGTGATATGAAGAAGGAAATAGTTGATTTTCCCCATAGCGAAAATAAAATTGAAGATTGGTTTCACGTAAGACAACCAGGAAATTATCCAGATTTTTATCACAATAGGAATCCATTCACTCCTGAACATAGAGAAGAACTATTAGCAGCTTGTTCTTCTGCTGTGCATGAATATTCCCAAAGGAACGACGCTCAAATAGATTGCGCTGAAAGACTTTTTCCTATGAATATATTGCAGAAGACTACTGCTTCAGGTAGTCTGCGAACATGGCTACGTCTTTTAGACATTAATTCTAGACCTCACAACTCTTATGAGATGCAAAGTTTGATACAACTCATTGCTGACGAAGTATCTAAATGGACGCCACAAATCTATAGCTGGTGGTCTAACAACTATCGTTCTCAGCAATTCATATCTTTCTAACTATGAATGTTTTAGTAACAGCAGCTCAAATTCATGAAGCTTCGAGCGATGTATTAGATGTATGTAATTGCACTGGTAAGATTTTGCCAGAGTCTAAATATGCACAGATTCTTCCCTTAGTAAAGGAGTTGGAAGAATCATGCGATCAATTACTTGTAGACCTTCAGTTAGATCTTTTCCATGGCACGACCAAAACCCATAGAGCTATTAGTTAAATTCTTCCCAGAATTAACTGATAAAACATTAGCTTCTTCTAATAAGGAAGCATCCAAAGAATTAAACGTTCGCATCTGCGAGGCGATTATTTCTGATCTAATAAATAAATATGACTCCTTACACAGTTACATGGGTGACGGAGCATTAATAGTTAAACTAGCCTCGTTGCATGGAAAACCAACAGTTCAAACACAGAATTTTATTAACAAGTTTTCATTAGAGCAAGACTTAGCAGAAGCTAAGAAAAATGGAGACTCTACTGTAGAAGAATTTTTAAAAGACATACTTCAAAAAGTAAGCAAGATGAACCTCGCGGAAGAAATCTGTATTTTATTAATCGATAATTCTGGAGGCTCTGCTGCAATATTACCTCGAGAAAATCCTGCAAAAAGAATTCAAACAATGATGAATGATTTATAAATTTAATGATTACAAGATTACCTGAACGACCTAATAAATGTGATCTTGCACCGCCCAAAGATGTTGTGCTTGGAGCTAAATCAGTTCTAGGTGCTATTGATTTCGATCCTTATTCGACTAAAGATATTAATAGATTAGTTAATGCTGCTCGTTTTATAGACAGAGATGAAGTTAGCCTAGAACAAATTATTTATCAAGATTGGGAATCACCTGGAGATAAAAGAGTTTTTGTAGGAGCACCTACTGGAGCAGCTTTAACAAGACGTTTAATTAATAAGACACTAAAAGAATACAGAGCTGGTCGAATAGAACATGCTGTTCTTTGGCTAGCCCATAACGAAGCGATCATTAGAGCCCCTTGGTTGTGGGACTTTCCTATATGTATTCCTTTCACACGTTTAAGACCTACTTGGTGGGATGACGAATTAGAAGTTTTCAGACCTGTTGCTCCTTCTGATTGGTCAGCAATTGTCTATCTTCCTCCTCCACATCCAAGCAGTAGATTCCAAACAATGATAGGAAAATTCCATGCTGCTTTTAGTCATTTAGGACGTATTGTATTTAATGAATATAGTGGTGAAACAGACTGGGAAAATTCATATAAAATCACAAAAAAACATGCATATAATTACAGGGAATAATGCTAGAAGAAAGTTTATTTGATAAATTTCCTGATTCTTTTATTGCTCCTGACGGCAATAAATACTTGAGCATTCGTTCTATTGTTTATGATTCATGGATTACATGGCAAGATGCTATCCCTTTTTCTAAGGATCAGCACCAAGCTTTAACTCCAGAAATACATACAAACATTATTGAATTAGCAACGAAAATACATAAGTTACATCAATCTTTTCCTAACTATAAAACGTTAACAGAACCTCCTTTTGAATTTGTTTTATGGTGGGATCCATTAGATAAAGACCCTGAATGGAACCAAGGTAAAACATGTCGATTTATGATTGATGAATTTACTTCTGCAGATATTGAATATTACAATTCCAATAAGAAAAATAGCAGACTATCTGTTAAACCTTTAACAAGAAGATTAGTAGAAGTAACTCTAACTACCTAGATCACGACGAGCTTCCCATGAGGCTGCTCTACCGCCATATTCTCCACTTCCAAGTTTTTCGAATACCTTTTTCTTTTCTGCAGCTTCAGCAGATCTCCTATTTAAAATATTCAGACCTGTACCCATGTCGATACTTTTACGACCTCCTGTACTTCCACCATAAGATTGAGCATTAGCATTAGCTAATCTTGCTTCTGCTAAGTATTTTTTGACCAATCCATCAGTCTTGCGATTTCTATAAGGAGCGCTTGAATTACCTCTCAAAACTTGTTACGACTTGATTCCTTTTCTATCCTAGGCAAAATGGAATCATTAATGGAGAAGACACGTTTTGATCTCGTCCCTTGGCAAGCTGTTGGAGACATCGCTGACGTTCTCGGCTACGGCGCTCGAAAGTATAGCTCTAATAATTGGTGTAGGGGAACTGAGTGGGGGCGTTACTTTGCCGCGCTATGTAGACACCTCTTTGCTTGGTGGAGAGGAGAGAACAATGACCCCGAGACAGGATACTCTCACCTTGCCCACGCAGGCTGCTGCCTCCTCTTCCTTATGGAGTACCAACGAAATGGATGGGGAACCGATGATCGATTCACAGGACCCGATTCAGAAACCTTTACAAAAGGAGACGGCAGATAATTAATCGTCAGAATCTAACGATTTCACTAAATCAGAAACATCAATCAATGCATCTATCCTTAAAGACATGTCGGCAATATGTTTAGCAACTATAGGCTCTTCAGTTCTCGCAGCAAAGGCCAAAGTCTCACGTAATCTAGCTTGAGCAGATCTCAGTCCTTCTTCTACTGTTTTAGTTAATTTCATTGTTTTTGTTGCAGTTGTTCAAAATTTTTGAGCATTGCATCTAACTCTTTCATTTTTTCTAAGTTAGCTTGTGCTGCTTTCAATGTAGACGTAGATGGAACCCTTGCTTGTTCTGGTTGTTTAGAGGGAACCGTAAAAGGATTGACAGGATCTTTTTGAACAAAACTACCAGCGACTTTTCCATTCATTTCGCTTTGAACAGCTTGCATGACTAAAGGAGGAACCTGATTGATTGCAGACTGAACTTCATTACGAGAAATCAAAGTAGGTATGATTCTTTCGACAATATCAACTCTGGTTACCAACTCGCTGTATTCGCTGTGTTCATGATAAGCAAGGTCTTCTTTCTTCCCCTTAAGCTTTGAGGTAATTGCACTACCAGAAAAAATCCCCACCAAAACTGCGGCTGCTCCTGCTATTAAAGCTTCCATCTAATTAATACTCGTATCAGTAATAGTGTATCGAGTTATTCTTCAGATTCAAGGACTATGGCATCCATGTCTAATTCCATGTTGGCCTCGTCAAAAAGATTTTGCATGATTTCTTCTGCTTCTTCAACCGATGGAGCATAGCCATTCTCTGCTTCAAACTCGTCACAGGCAGTGTTGGAAATGATTGCGGTACCTTCGTTTAATTTGAAATTAAATCCAGCTTCTCTTGCACTATCCAGAAAAGCTGCCTTCTGCCTGAACCTCGCCTCCCAAGAGTCTAGTAATGCCACAATAAGCTCCTCCCTGCTGAAGTTCTGTATCTCTATTGAAATCTTGTTGAGAGTGAACTGTTGTTCGAGGCTCAAATCTATCGGCATGTCTTCCTCCTTTTGCTATTAACCATAAGTCTAAATCCTCCGTAAGTCGTGGCTTGATCCAAGATTCAATTCGTGATGCTCTTTGAACACAAAAGAAAGTTTGACTTTTGTACCAAGATTGCCAATCACGATGAGAACCTTTGTTTGCGTTGCATGTTCTGCAAGCGGGAACCAAGTTATTTCTCATACTATCGCCTCCGTGAACTCGAGGCTTGACATGGTCAATCGTTAGATAAGTAGGCTTGTCACCGCAGTAAGCGCAACATCCCCATTCATCTTTGATTGACTGGCGAAATCTTTTACGCGCTGCTTTCCTTGTCAGTTCGACAAGGCCGAAGACGTAATTTCCCCAGTGCTCTGGTGTCAATAGGAATATTCGGTTACATTTAGATTAAGAAAAATTCAAGTTGATTTTTTTGTATTCACTACTGAAAATCATCTAAGATTAGAAATGGCACCTATTTTCTCATGAAAAATCCTTTTCACATCCTTGGCGTATTAGGCTTTCTTATGTCAGGTGGCATGCTTCTTTCTGCTGGAATAGTCAGTTTCTATCTAAGCACTCCAAAAGGAAAAGAAGCAGCACAACAAAGATTAATTAAACAAGTTGGACCGATTATCCAATCTCAAATCAAGAATGCACTACCTGGTATCGGTGGTAGTCCTTCTAATGGCACTAGCAGTCTTTTATCTATTCCTAGTACCACTGGGCCAGTTATGCCAGTTAGTAAGTAAGATTAGTGGGTTCCATCCCTCGGATAGGAGTACGGGAGATATACGTCCCGCAAGTTCCGACATGGGCAATTGATTTACCTCTGAGTATTCCTCAAGCTCCTCCTGTCACCCTACAGATAGGATTTCCAACCGTTGAGATGCCAGGTTGTGTTGAAGCAAGAGAGACTCAAGGTAATAATAAGCTGGCAGAAGAAGACCCTCAAGGCAATCTAACGCTTTGTACTGGGCCAGGAATGCCCTATTTTAATCCTCCTGAATTCGACCCTAGTAAAGAGTTGGTCGTCATCCCAATGGAGAATCAGGTCAATCTTGGAGCAGTAAGTGGACTAGGAAATAATTCTAAAACTAATGAACAATCTTCAGAGGGAACGCCTCAAGACACTAATATTCCTGGTCTTAACCTTGACGGTGTTTCACCTACTCTCCCTAATTTGCCATGTCCTAGACCAGGAAGTCCACCCCCCGGAGCTTATGGAAAATACGGCACGAAGCGAGTTACTGGATATGAAAAAACTTCTAATGGCGAATGTATCACGTTATATGAAGATATAGCTCTATTGAATGTAATCAATAACTACACTCCTCCTCCTGCAACTGTTTTAAATACTACTTCGATAGCTGTAGGCGCAACTCTAGGGGTGGCCCTAGTGGGCCAACCTCTTCAACAGTACTTAATGAAGGTTGTAAAGCCTCTGACGAAGAAAGTGACGAAGTTGATCCTGAAGAAGATTCTGAAGAAACCTGAGAAGATTCTGTCGGTTCGAGAGAGGATGCTTGATCAGAGGAAGAATCGAAAGTAATAGGTGGTATTGAATGACTGTGATTTAATAACACCCCGGGAGGCGAAGTTAATAAAACGTCCTCACATATAACTTTGTATTTGCTGGTTGGATCCCACACTATGCCCTCCTTCGCTAAGGTTCCACAATGCTTCAATCTTGAAATCTCATAGTCAAGCACCCTTAAGTTTAACTGTGCCTTCCTGAGAGCTATTTCAGTGGCAGCAGCATCCTTACAAAGAGCCATCATCTGCTTATCTAGTGGTCGACTCCATTGAGCCGTTACACCGAGATTGAGGGAGTAGTTATCCTTCTGCAAGGTTTGTACTGTCTTGTACCAAAGAATATCGCCAGGGTTATCTGGAGCTCCGTCACCATCAATATCTCGAACGTCGTATACTGGATCCTCGTATGTTTCAAAAAATGGTTTTTTAATATTTGCCGAACGCCCAACATAAGGAGATATTGTTAACGTTTCTGATTGACAAACCACACCATTAGTAAATGCTGACTGCATAAAATTTCCTGTCAGGACTTGGTATGCATTCACATTTGCTTGACCGGAAGAGTTAGCCACCGGATTAGACGTAGCCGATATCCCTCCTACATCACTCGCCTTGACGACAGGACAAAAAGGGATTAGCATTAATATGCTAAGAACCCTTGGTATCACTGAGAAAATACGGAAACCGATTCTATCGTTGTGTCCGTCTCTATGGTCCTCGTTATGGTCGTGCGATTCTGGAGTCCGGGTCCAGAATAACTGGATTGAAATTGGAATGCGGCTCCCGGTTGAGTCAGCGTCCAGTTCGGTTTGTTTTGAACGTCCAGACCTGTCCATTTAGTCGTAATGCCTGACGCAGCAGTTGTATTTGTATTGATTATGGCAGATGGCTCAATAGATGCACCATTTAAAGAAATACCTGTACCACTTACCGTATATTGCCATCCTGTTGCAAAATCTTCTGAAACTATTGCTTCAGATATCACAGATCGCGACGTTGTTGTTTGGGTGAGCTGACCGGACGAAAAATTTGGTACTACCGGAACCGCACCTGCAGGTATGGCAAAGACACCCGCCGCAATTACGACATACTTTAATTTCGATATGGCGCCAACAATCGGGGCAGCCAGTCTCTCGGATGCATGAGTAGACATATGACATCTACTTCACATTAAGAGTAGATATAAATTGTCCAATCGCCGT
>CEQY01201773.1_pt1 | contig 23257 bp, 23 predicted proteins | sample 361391 | NCBI WGS metagenome assembly CEQY01 (sample SAMEA2621075, study PRJEB7988) | marine metagenome | isolation source: saline water (ENVO:00002010), including | reverse complement strand
AGGGTTTGAAGTAGCATCTCTTCCACAAAGACAGACATCTGCCATCATGTGTAGTGCATTTACTGCACCTGTACCTGCATCTGAAGACATAAGATCTACAACACTATCTAAAAGTGCACAGTGAATATTTTCACTATCACCAATATTAAGATCCTCACTGCCTGGAAGTAGAAAGTCAGAACTATCTCCAGAATTAGAAATCTCTTCAATTTTAGCAACAGCTCTCGCACAAGCTAAACTTGCACTTTCTCCAATATCAGGTGAAACCTCAACGCAAATGGGAGAGCCACCAATTTGGCCAAAAACCTCTGGGTTACAAACAATGTGATCATTAGGAGAACATCCTAAACTATTATTTGAAGCATAGTTACCGTGATAAAAAGTATCATCCCTCAAATTATAAGTAAGATAATTATCGAGTGCTCTAGGTTTCCCTTCTCCATGACGTTTAGGTCTACTACATTTTCGCCCAGACATTGTGGAAAGATTTCCAGCATAGAGGCACACGTTTTCGTCTGCAGCAATAGGAAATGCGTGTGCGCTCGAAATAGAAATAAACTCTAAAAATCTTTTATAGACTTGGTATCTTTTTTGCTTTTTATAACTTTCTTCAAGTTTTAGGTTTTGCACGCGCTCGTATTCAACCACAAATTCTTGAATCATCTCCACTACGATCCGTTGCTTGTCCCTAGGCATGTTGAGAAAATCACCATATGAGATGAACATATCGTTAGCAAAAGCTACGCTAGAGATACTCATGATGAATATAAAGATAAGTCTTAAGATCAAATTTTAGTCCCTCTCCCTTGTGCCTATCGGGTCGTTTGTGTTTTTATTTTAGAGTATTTTTGACGGGCTTTAAGAGAGATTAAAGCTAAGTTTCCTAATATCAGTTACTTAGGTGACAATTACCTTAGACTTAATTTATTTTAAGTGCCAATAATATTAGTCTTTTTTGTCGGGGTCGTCCTCATTGCCTCCAAAAAGATCTAATTGATTGGGGTCAATATAATCCTCTTCGGAGTCTGGCACTTCCTTAGCTTCATTGAGTATGGCCTCAACATCATGCTCTTGAGTGATATCTTCTGATTCTCTTGTTTCCCAACTCGGCTCGTCTGGGGACATTAGCGTTTGAAGTTTACTTTTTGGCTGGTACTCTTCAATTTCTTCTTCGATTTCATCTTCTATAAACTCTTCGATATCTTGCTCTGTCAGCTCTTGGGAAACCTCTTTTTCAGGCACCTCTTGAGCAAAGTGAAAATAAAAGGCTCCAAGACCACAAGCTGACAGAACATGCCAAATTGCATGACCCTGAAAGAAATGATTGGTAGGCTCACAGATGACTCTATTTAAGTCTAGAAGTGAGAATATTTCACCTAATATAATTAACCCACTTCCCAGAATGAGAAATTTATAATCTCTATTGGCAATTTTTTTCACTTGCCACTCAGAGTAGAAAAATATCAATGCTGCAACCACAATCAAAAATTGAATTGGGACTTGTTTGAGATAAGCCAGGTGAGTGACCACGAGAAATAAAGTAGTGAAGCCACCAAAGAAGTAAAATTTGCTACCGTCATGTAGCTTACCGAGCTTTTTAAGATTTATACCTATCGCCCAAAATATTATGGTGTACATGGCCAGAAAATCTAATAATTGAGTGAGATAATTATTTGAAGCGTGGTATATCCCGGAAGCAAAACCTGTGATGAAAAGAAGCTTCATGAAAAATTCGCTATCAAAGTCCCTTTCTTTATTTCTAGATAAATACTCTAACAGACAGGCTATAATTATAAAGGCTAGGTTTGACCAAGTATTGGCGGGCTCACTGACCCAGCTACATAATGATTCCTCACACCATTTTATATTCGGTGCGCCAAACTCCTGAGCATAGGGATACCATGGACATGAGAATTTATGAGGATTTATATAATAAGACATTAAATTTTCTTCCTTATTTTAATAGGATATCAGGACAAGAAAATAAATGGCAAGTTCCAACCAATATGGAATAATAAGGGCCCACAGGGAGGAAAGTATGGGATGGTTTGATTCTGTAAAAAATCCAAAAATTAAAAATGCCAAAAAACAAAACGACAATATACCAGCTGGGCTTTGGAAAAAATGCAAAGGTTGTGGCGAAGTTCTTGAGTCAGATAAATTGGAGAATAACTTAAATGTTTGTCCTTTGTGTGGACACCATTATCGCATGGGTGCTTGGGAGCGTATTCAGTTATTAACTGATGAAAATACTTTTAAAGAAGTCGGGTCGAATCTAAAAACCAAAGATCCTTTGGAATTCGCTGATAAGAGTCCTTATAAAGAAAGATTAGAAAAAGCTCAAAAAAATACAGGCCGAACCGACGGCACAGTTTGTGGCGTTGGGAAAATTGAGGGCAAAGAAGTCGCTATGGCGGTTATGGACTTTACTTTTATGGGTGGGTCCATGGGTGTCGTTACCGGAGAAAAAATTGCTCGCGCTATGGATCTTGGTCTTGAAAAAAATATTCCCGTAATCGTGGTGTCTTGTTCTGGAGGGGCTAGAATGCAAGAAGGGATTTTATCGCTTATGCAGATGGCAAAAACTTCATCATCAAGAAAGAAATTACAGGCCAAAGGAATACCTTATATCTCAATACTCACTGATCCTACTACTGGAGGGTGTGCAGCTAGTTTTTCGATCCAAGGGGATATTAATATTGCTGAGCCAAAAGCATTAATAGGATTTGCAGGGCCGAGAGTTATCGAACAATCGATCAGACAGACACTACCTGAGGGATTCCAGACTTCAGAATTCTTATTAGAACATGGCTTTGTAGATAGAATTGTTCCTAGGACAGAACTTAAAGCTGAGCTCGGTTTCTTTATCCGCATGTTTGCTTAATATGACTCCCGACAAGTGGCTTGAAGAAAATTATCTTGGAGAGATATTTTCAGGCCGTTTTGAACATTTAAAAATATTAGTAGAAGAGCTTGACCTCATGCCTCGCTGTCAAGTTGTGACAATTGGGGGGACGAATGGGAAAGGGGAAACGGCACGCATATTAGAGTCCATTTTAAACTCCCACCAATTTAAAACAGCTCTCAACACCTCTCCTCATCTTGTAGCTGTTAATGAAAGATTTGTCTTTAATGGTGAAGCGATTTCTGACTCTGAGCTCATAGAAAATTTTCAACAAATACAAAGTCTTCTTGATCAAAGGATCAGCTACTTCGAATTTCTATTCTTAGTTTTTTTAAACGTTGTAAAAAAGAAATCTCCGGATATTGTTATCTTAGAAGTGGGACTTGGTGGAAGGCTAGATGCCACCAATGTTTTAAATGCCGATATTGCGGCCATCACATCAATCTCGCGTGATCACCAAGATATTCTGGGGAATTCCTATCGAAAGATTTTCTTTGAAAAGGCAGGCATTTTTAGAAAAAACCAAAAGGTTTTTACTAGTTTCTCTTTAAAATTCTTAAATCAATTAATGCAGCTTACAGCTCAAAATTTGTCTCTCAATTGGTGCCCAGTGGAAGTAGGTGGAGATAATTTCTCCCAAGCGAATAGAAAGCTAGCTCTTGCAATGGCGGCAGAGCTTTTAGATAAAGAAAAGTGCACTATAGTCTCTGAAAATACCAATGATTTCGCAAAGCGAAAGAGCTGGATGCTAAAAAAGAAGCAGTTTGATCTCTACCCAAGTCATAATCCCGATGGGATAAGAAAATTATTTCAATTACTAAATGCATCACAGTATAATCATTATGATACTTTAATTATCTCTTTTAGTGATAGGTCTGAGCGTGATTTAGATGCGATGATCAAGACGCTTAAACAATCTTTTCGCGTCGATCAAATTTTTTATTATAATTTTGATCATGCTAAATCACTAAAGAGAGAAAAACGAAAACAACTTAAGGATAAGTTTGGGCTCCAATCCCTGGATAAAGAGACATTTTCAACAGAACTTTTGGGGCAAAACATTCTGGTTACTGGCTCAAATTATTTTCTGGGCGAATTCATTCGCTACCACTCAGGCTGCTAATACTCTGCAATTAAAATTAGGCGAAACTGTTAGTGTATTCTCAGAGAAAGCCTATCGTCGTGAGGGAGGAACTTTTTTTGAGGCGATTGGAAATGTCGTAGTTACATCTGGGAAAGACACACTCTATGGAGAGAAGGCTAGTTTTAATACAAAAACTGGTCAGGTCTTGATGGAAGGAAGTGTTCGCTTTGTAGGTGAGAACATTACAATTTATGCCTCCAAGATTGAATACAATATGGAAACGGGGGCACTTCAAATGGTAAACTCCCGAATGATCACTTCCGATTTTAGTATTGTTGCCACTGAGATGGTCAGGAAGTCTCAGAAACTCTATTACGCAAAGGAAGCGGAGTTCACAACTTGTCGTGACTGTGCTGAATCTTGGTTGATATCAGGTAGTGAAGTTTTTGTTGAGCTAGATGCCTATGTCCAGCTCTATCATGCCTTAGTAAAAGTCAAGGGAGTCGATGTTCTCTATGTGCCTTATATCGCTCTTCCCGTTAAAAATAAAAGAGAATCTGGAATTTTATTTCCTCAGGTTTCTAGTCGAAATATTGATGGCCTTCATTACGAGCAACCTATCTATTGGGCCGTTAATGATTCTGTTGACTTTACTTTTACTCCGACATTTTTATCCCAACGTGGATACGGTTCTAATCTACAGTATAGACAAGCCTTCTCTGAATATAGCTGGATAGAACTAAATGGAAAGGTGGTTCAAGATCAAATTTATAGGCCTGGAGAGGGGAATACCGATAAATCAGGGACAAGTTTCTTTCGACATTTTTTTGAATTAGAGAATCATCAACAATGGAGTGATGACTTTGGTTACCATTTAAAAATAACAGGCTCAAAAGATAATGATATTTATCGGGACTTTGACTTTTATACCAATGATTATTTGTTTCGAAATGATGTTGGAGGAGAGTTTGCTGGTGATCTACGTTTTGATCGGTTCTCAATTGCACTTGAGTCGGATTATAAACAGAATATTATTACCACCCAGCCGGTTGGATTTGATGATTCCTATGTACAGATACTTCCAAGAGTGAGTTTGTCTACGACTCCTTATCTTTTATGGGAGTTTGAATCTGATTATTTTTATAAGTTCTCAGTCGGCATGGATGGAGATTACACTGTTTTTAAACAAAATAGGTTAAATGAACCTGAGTTTATAAGGAATGCCGGTAGGGCGGATTTGGCTCCTTATGCCGAGTTAAATTTATTAAATAAAGGACCTATAACTTTAAAATCTCGCTATCAATTAGATTACCAAGAATATCATTTTCAAGATGAGGACAAGCAAGGCTTTAGCAAAGTTTCATCTCTAGTTTCCACCGAGATGGCATTTGCTATTGATCGAATCTATGGTCTCGCCTATGAAGAGAAGTATCAATTAGATGAAATAAAAGATGAAGATAGAGAAAAACTAAATGAAAATGGAAGGAAAAAAGTAAATTCACTTTCTAAAGAAATCATTGGCGATCTTCCTAGGTTGAAAGATACCTTAACTCAGGAGAAGATTACTGTTCGTAGAAATAGTTATCGGCATTCTCAAGAATTTAAGTTTATCCACCATCAATTGGTTGGTGCCAGTGAGAACGGCAATAGAGATTTTTTAGAACAAATAGAAAATGAAAACGGATGGTTTGACTATAGAGACGCCATTGCTGCAGATGTTTTTTCAGTCGGATCTAACGAAACCAGAACTCTTATTCCTCCTAATAACACTATAGAATTTCAATGGAACAATGTACTTATTCGAAAAAGTCCAAAAACGTTTAATTTCCTTGAAGACGACAGATATCTTAAAGATAATTTTTCATACACAAAGTTGGGGGAGTTTAATCTTTCTCAGGGTTATATCCTCGACCCTGAGCAGGAGAGTGATCAAAGACTTACAAGACTTTTACTAAACACTTCATATGCAGCAGATACTTGGTCTTTTCATCTCTTAGATTATTACTTTCATCAAGGAGGAGATAATATACTCTTCTTCTCTGGTCAAAAGCGCTTTAATAATATTAGCTTGCTCACTCAATATAACTTGAACTCATTTGAAAATTCTAGTTTAAGAAACCTTAGGACAGGTTTTCAAGTAAGGCCAACAGATGTGGTAGGGTTTTCTCTGCTGAGTGAGACGGATCTTAACCGCAATGAAAATGTTGCGACGGTTTATCAGATGGATATAATGCCGAATAATAATTGCTGGATATTGAGTTTGAAATATATTGATCGCTTTACCATCAAGCAATTCGCCTTTAATTTTGAGTTTAATTTTGGTTCGGAAGAATTCTCAGCTTATAAAAGAAACTTTTTTAATTTTGATCGGATAACAGCTCAATGATAAGTATCCTAGACTTCGAGGACTCTTTTACATTTAATATTGCTTCAGAGTTCAAATTAGCCGCTCCAGGAACGAATATAGAAGTTATTAACCTAGAAAATATTAAAAATTTTTTAGATAATGCTATTAATACTGATGAAAGACGGGTGATCGTTTTAGGTCCTGGTCCAGGAAATCCAGATCAACACCGATCACTTCACCCCTTAATTAAAACTCTATTGCATAAGGAAAATATTTTTATTTTTGGAGTTTGTTTAGGTCATCAAATTTTAGGTCAAATTTTTGGGCACGAAATAAAAAGGTGTAAGTCTCCAATTCATGGAGAGTGTAGAGAATTCCTCATTAAACCTGAAATAAGTCGAATTTTAAAAATTGACCAAAATATTAAGGCTCAATGTTATAACTCGCTAGCAGTTGTTGAGAGTGAAGTGAGTTCTAGAGAAAATAATTTCAGGTATAAATTAGAGCAAAACAATGAGGTATTTCTCTTTTTAGGACCGAGACTTTTGTCTTATCAATTTCATCCAGAATCTATAGGTACAAACTACCGCTCAAGCTTCTTAAGATATCCCTTATCTTTCTTGTTATAATAGGTGGAATGAAATTTGGATTAAAGGGTATTACAGATTTAAAGACCTATAATTTCGCCTGTGAGCTTGGCTTTAGCGAACTTGGCTTTGATTTACGCCCTAAAAGTTTTAATTTTACTCAAGGATATAAAATTAAAGAGATTTTAAAGCAATCTGAAGAGTGGGTAAATCTAGTATTGCAATTTGAAGGAGAAAAAGAATTTCTTATCAAAGAACTTTTAAATGATCTTCAAACTTCCACCTCACAATTTTTAAGTCTCGCCATTGAGAAGCCTATTGAATTAAAAAAAATCGACGAGCTCGCTCATCCGTATTCATTGAAATATGAGCAAGGTCTGAAGCTTAGTGAAATTAAGGCCTGTGACAACTTAACTCGTTTAGTATTTGGTCAAGAGTTTCTAGATGAACTCAACCAAAACGGTGAACTGTATGGTTTTTTTGATATTATAAGATCAGAAACTGATTTGGAGCTTGAAGTACAAACAGATTGGGATAGTGCCATGTTAATGACTCTAATTGATACTTACAATATAGAGGCTCTATCCTGGGAAATTAATAATAAAGTAGAACTTTCTTATCGTTGCTTAGACTTTCAACTTGTGGAGTCTCATATGCAAAAGGTTGGATTAATTATGTCTGAATCAGTTGATAATGACCCCTTAATAAATGAGGAAAAAATATGAAAATATTAGTGAGTAATGATGATGGCTTTCACGCACTTGGAATTAATACTTTATTTGATACGCTGGAGCAGACATATTCCGTAACCATGGTCGCACCAAATCAAGAGAGATCGAGTTGTGGCCACGGCATCACCCTAGGTGAGCCTATTAGAATTATTCAACATCATGAAAAAGTTTTTGCCTGTTCTGGCTACCCTGCAGACTGCGTGCTGATTGGACTTGGGCACTTATTTTCTGATCAAAAACCTGACGTTATCGTTTCCGGAATTAATCATGGTGCCAACCTTGGTCAAGACAGATTCTACTCTGGAACAATGGCGGCAGCTAGAGAGGCAGCTTTTAGAGGAATTCCCTCCATCGCTGTATCTTTAGTCACCAAATCAGGCGACAATGATGAGCATTTTGAGCCTGTCGCTAATTTTGTAAAAAAATGTCTGGATGCAGGCATTGTAGAATATATTCCTGCGATGTGCATGATTAATATTAATGCACCAAATATACCTGAGGAAAATATTTCCGGAATCAAGCTTACGAAAGTAGGTTTCCAGAGGTATTCCGAAAAAGTAGTAGAGAGGGTGGACACTCGAGGAAGAAATTACTACTGGGTTGGTGGCACTTATGAAGGCCATGAAAACATTCCAGGAAGTGATTGCAATGCTGTCTCAGATGGTTTCATCTCGGTAAACTTACAGAGTTTAACTGATGTGGACCAGACTGAAGCACAGATCAATTTGGAAAATTTCTTGAGATCCCTCTAGGGGAACATGAAAAAGCAACGATTGGTATTTTTATTCATCCTGCTAATAGGTTTGGGCTCTTGTGCCCATCAATCTAGTGGACGTTATGTGCTTCATAACGGAAAATGGACGTTTAAAAAATCAAATATAGGCTTCAGCCGATTGGGAAATGATGAGTCCCATCGGATTGATAATAATTCGTACACAGATACTGAGGGCCTATTTGTTTGGCCGGTTCCCGCTTCAAAAAAAGTCTCCTCATACTTTGGGTTACGACGAGGAAAACACCATGATGGTATTGATATACCAGCTGTCACTGGCACGAATATTATAGCGAGTCGAGACGGGGAAGTAAGTTTTTCCGGAAGAATGCGCGGGTACGGAAGGGTAGTCATTATTAAGCACCCGGATAATTACCATACTGTCTATGCTCACAATAATCGAAATTACGTTTCAAAAGGTCAGAAAGTATCGCGAGGAGAGGTCATTGGGAAAGTAGGAAGTAGTGGTCGATCATCCGGGCCCCATCTTCACTTTGAAATCAGAAGAAATAATAGAGTCAGAAACCCCGCTCGCTATCTTGCTCGGTTGCAACGCTATTTGAAAAACTAACCCTCTTTAGAAGGTGAGAACTTTTTTAAAAGCTTGAGATACATCTGTGCCGTATTTACGGCATCCTCAAGGGCCGTATGGGCAACTTCACCCATTTGAAAATACTCCATGATCTTACTTCCTGATTCCATTCCCGATGCTAGGTTTCCAAGGTCCACTTGACTTAATAGAACGCAAGACAAGTCTAAATTTCTATGATGAAAGTATTTGTTCATCCACTCCCAACCTAAATCTCTATTGAGAAAAGGTAAATCAATGGCTGAGATGGATTTACCAAATAGAACTATTCTTTCTTGACCAAAGTAATTTTTAACTTCCGAGGATTCTAAGTATTGTTCCATTTGAGTTTTAAACTCAGCTAGCGTTATCCCTTCAGCATTTGCTTTTATGATCAGCTCTTTATTATTTTCTCTCACCCAAGGATTTAAATGTGGCTCTAATTCCTCAAATGAAGGGCAGTGAATATAAAAATGCTTTGCTAGGTCATTATTTAAGCTCTTGTCTTCTGTACAGAAGGGAACCATCGCGAATTCAATGATTCTCGCATCCTCCTCCAAACCTGTAGCCTCTATGTCAAAACTAAGATATTTCATATTTATATTTTAGCTGGGACAATAGTACACGTCGAGTTTTAATACCTATATTTCAAGCTCGATCGCTAGAGGACAATGGTCACTGACTTCATTAAAACTTACTTGCATACCATCTTCATGGGAAGCTCTACAGTCTAACTGCTTGCAATGCCCATAGATTTTAGGTCTTCGTGAAGATCTAATATTATCTGACGTAACGATATGATCTAGCTGACTTGGATAGAAATAATTGTCATCACGGTTGCCCCACCAATAGGAAGTGCACTGTACTGTCTTAGTCTGGTTCTTCATCTGCGCTTTTGAAAGACGATCTTGAAATCTTTGTTGCATGTAACCACTTCTGCTTAGGAATTCAGTCGTATTGAAATCGCCTAAAATAATAATTTTATCATATCCGTTGTTTTTTAATTCTTCTTTTAAATCTAAGACTCTGGCAATTTGTTTGAATCTTTTAGAGACACTTCTAGAGCTTCCCCCGGCTTTAAGATGGACAGAGATTATGGCAATCTTTTGGTCTGAGGTTCTATGTAATGCCTTTAGAATGGCCACAGGCCTAGAGCCTCTTTGAAAACAATTCTCATTTCTTCTTCCAGCTTTTGAGCTGACATTTACTGTTCTTTCATCCTCCCTGAATTCGATAATCTTAAATTTTGATAGATCTACGATAAAACCTAGGTGCTGGTCGTTAGAGCCTCCACATCGACTGAGAAAGGTTTGAAAGTTTTGAGGAAAGTGTTGAGCAATATAATTTTTAAATTGATTTGTTTTACCTATTTCTTGAACCGCTAGTAGATCAAAGTTAATGGACTTTAAAATCTTTTTTAACTCCATCTTATTAGTAGGGGTTCTTGATCGCTGATCGTAATCGAAATTTCTTATATTATAGGTTGCGACTTTAATCTGTCCGGCGAAGACATCCCCACACAAAAGTAAAAAGAATAGGAGAATGAAAGTAAAATAAAATTGAATTTTTCTTTTGAGACTCATCTGAATCCTTATTTTATAAGATTTTGTGAGAACTACTATAAGTAGAGCTAATATTAAATTTGGTTGAAAATAGCTAAAAAAACTTGCATTGACAAACATTAAGTTTGAAAAAACGACAGCTTGATGCACTGCATTTACTGTAAGAAATATTTAGTAATTTTTTCAAAGACTCAGCTTGACGATGGCTTGAGTCATTGAGTACCTTCCGAGCATGAAAAATCTACATCGGGAGACTGTATGAAAAATTTATTAGCCTTAGCCTTAATCTTAACATCAGTGAGTACCAAAGCTGAAAATGTTTATTCACAACAATTCCAGGCCATCCAAGATATCGAATTGGTGGAAATAACAACTGATGAATCGGGAGAAGAGGTAGAAAAAGTTTTAGAAAGAAAACAACTACCTTCAGAGCTACAAGAATTAATTGAAAGACCAGTTGAAAAGGACGTTAGTGGAGTCATTATGATGACGAGACAACTAATAGCTCTAGGGAAAGAAATTTACGAAATAGTTGAAGCTGGAAAGCCTGTCGTAACAGTTGAATCTGAGCCAGTTCAAATCCTTCCCAGAGATGAGCAGGGAGCTACGATACAAGCGATGGAATTAGCTGGTTGGAGAGCACCCAAAGTAAAAAAATATTCAGTAAGAGCTAGAAATTACCTTGGTATGACTCCAGCTAGTTTCGATTTTATGCTTATATACTCTTACGGCGGAAAATACCGAGGTAAGGGAGCTTATATTACTGGTGCTCAAATCAAGCCAACTTCAGTCAATGTAGCTTGGGGATATAATTTAGATGCAAACTTTAAAGTTCAGTCAATTGTTAACCAAGGAAGTGATGCAAGCCCAGTCGCTGGAGCAGTACTTATGATTGACTACAGAATCAAAACAGTACTGATGGATAGAACTAATAACGCTAGCTATTTCATTAACGGACTAGGTCAAACAACAACTTATTAATATGTTACCTGACTAAACAGGTAAAAAAGGGGGGTATTTACCCCCCTTTTTTTGCGTTCTATAATGAAGTGTATCTACGGAGGGATGCTTGATGAAAAAACTCTTACTATCTACTTTATTATTTTCAACTTCAGTTGTGGCAGCTGACTCTGATTGCTTTCTTGATTACAATAATGTTTGTGGCAAAAATGAGCAGGGTCAATTTTCTGAGTATTTGAATGAATGTCATCTTGAGAAAGCTGGTGCAAAAGAAGTATCTTATGAGAATTGCCAAATTGACCAATCTCGAAATCCAGCTTCTGCCAGTCATTCTGTCTTTACCGATTTAGAGCGTGTTGAATCTGAAATCGATACCATACTGACAAGTGAATCGGAGTCATAGGTAGTCTATCTCGATGTAAAGGGGTGGCTTCTCATGGCTTAGTTCGGCAATTGTAGTCGCACAGCCTAGTTTATTTGTATTAAAGAGACATTTATTGCATTGCTGTCTTCCATTACAACTTGATGCCATTGGAGTTCCACGTTCTCTTAAAAAATCTAGTACGGACTTCTCTAAATCCTTTGCTTCTAAATCAAAAATTTGCGTTTTACCAGATGCTTTTCCTCTTAGTTGGAGTTGCATTCTACGTAACCATCCCTTCTATCATCTAGAAGAAAAGAACTTTGATTTTTACTCTGATAAAAGCCCCAAATTTTACCTAGTTTCTTGGAGTTATAGATTGGGATATTTAACTTTAATAATTCATCAATTTGCTTATTGGAGCTTCTCCTGGACTCAATCACTAGTCTAACAGGATTTTTTAAGAATTGGTGCCTAGAAAACTTTATCATGGTATCAAGTGACTTTATTTCGTCCACATTTTCAATTCCATATTCCATCAGATTAAAAATATGTTGACCAGGATCTCTACTTTGAGATGAGATAAACCACATCTGGGTTTGTTTGTCAGAATTCATAAAGTGACACATAGCTGCTGATCGACTATTGGATTCTCCTTTAAAAAAGGGAAGATTACCGATGGGTTCTATTTTTACATTCGCCTGAGAGGCCGTAGCAAAAAACATGTTTTGACCGCTTTTATATCCAAAAATATGCGATTTCAATAGTTGATCATTAATCAAAAAAATTGAGTTCTCGTAAAGCGACATTTCAAAATTACACTCGGTGGTTAAACTTTTTTTTGTTTGAGATTTGAATAAGAAATTAGTGACTTCATAGTTTTTTTTGGAGGTTTTTTGATAATACCGGTACATCTTTTTCATTGAGATTTTTGGTAGAGTTTCGCCTTCGCGCAAACTCTCATCACCTCTAATATAAAAATCACTAAGGATAGGATTTTTCTTAATGGCCAATTGATGAGTCACTAAGAAATTTTCAAAATCTTTTGTGACAGTTAGCTGATGAGAGAAATATTGATCGTATAAACCAGCTAACTCTACTAGAGAGTATTTAGAATCAAATTTTTTTAATAGTGTTTCCAGCAGGTAGAATTGAGGATACCCCTCCTGAGATTTGGAAAAGGCATTGAAAAAATAATCCTTATTTTGCAATGAGAGGAATATTTGTAATTTTGAAGTCGGCGAGCTTAGATCCGGTCTCGCATTCATTTGTACCATTGACCAAAGAACCACTCTGTCTATAAATTTCAGCGGAATTCTTTTAGATATTGAACCTATAAATTTTTGGTATTGTTTAACCGTATTTTGGTTTTCAGATATTAATATAGTTTTTTGGATAATCTCACAATGAGTCTGCTTGGTAGTCGACTTAGTGTTTATACCTTTTTCTTCAAGTAAATCTTTATCAAATTGATCGATAAAAAATGAACAAGAAAATAGGATTAAGAATAGACTATACTTCATGGATAATGTCTGGATCAATTGGGTGTTGATCGGAACCTTTAGTTCCAGCGAGTTCAGAAAAATCTATATTGATTCTTTCACTAGCTAATTTTTCATCGTTAGTTCCTAGAATGCATACCAGCCAAAGTCCACTTGAAGTTTCACTGGAGTGTGACTGGATTTTAAGATCCAATATCTCAAAGCCTTGGCCTAAAATGTATTGGGTAATAAAATCAAATTCCTTTTCTTGGTAACCAGTCTTTCTAAGGGGAGGCGCTGGAATATAGTAAGTAAATGTCTGTTTGAAACGGAATTTATTGCCTTTAAAAAGAGAGCCTAGCACTCAACTACTCCTGGTAAGTATTTTTTAAATTTTATCATCACTTCCAATTAAAAGTAAAAGTATCAGGAGCTAAAGCTCGATTTTAACAGCTAAAAGCATGCTAACGGCCTTTTGTTATATCAGACAAAATTGATAGAAGAGCCTGAGGTTTTCAACATTAGACAGGAAATATCTACCATATAAAAAAATGTCTTTTTTTCAATCCAATGGTTGGTTATAATAAATATGTGGGCGATAGGATGTTGCCCGAGAAAGGCAAGGATGCCGAAAAAGAGGGGGGTCATGCAGGAGGCCCCCTTTTTTTATTCCCTTTAATCGTATAGCCTGTTTCCATGGATTTTAGCAAAGAAAACTACCTGCAAAATAAACATCATTTTAATCTTGGTATTCTTACGACAGAATCTAGAAATCAAAAGACATTGAAACTATCAAATCTGGTAGAGGATAATCTGGGACAAGCGATAGACCTTCTGAGAAGTGTCGACGATGACATGTTTAAAGTTTTAATTGATCGTTCACCGGAGATATTTAAACTTCAAATGCATTGCCAAAAAGTTCTTAAAAATCAGGGTAAAATATTTATCGTGGGTTGTGGGGCAACAGGAAGACTTGCACTTTCTATCGAAAAATTATTTCGCGAACAGAAGAAAAGTGACCAAGTTATAAGTTTCATGGCTGGTGGTGACTATGCTTTGATTAAGTCTATTGAGAAATTTGAAGATAGCTTTGCTTATGGTAAGCGCCAGTTATTGGAGCTGGGTTATGATTCAAACAGAGATACACTACTGGCCATTACAGAAGGGGGAGAGACAAGTTTTGTGATTGGAGCTTTAGAAGAAGCAGCCAAGTCATCTCAAAATCCTTGCTGGTTTCTTTATTGTAATCCCGATTCTGAACTTTATAACGTGGATCGAAGTGCGCGAGTCTTAAGTAATACCAAAATTGAAAAGCTGAACCTAACTGTGGGAGCAATGGCCTTAACTGGGAGTACTCGAATGCAGGCCACAACGATTCAGATGATCGCTGCTGGTGTTGGCGTTTTATATGATTCGAAAAGCGAAGAAACTTTTGCTGAACAATTAAAAGATCATATAGATTGGCTTAGGAGAGCTGAATTCGACTTTCTAAAAGAGCTTATCAATTTTGAGTATAATTGCTATCAAAGACAGAGTCTCATGACTTATAAAGCAGATCCTGATCTTGCTATTGCAATTTTGACTGATACAACTGAAAGATCACCTACATTTAATATGACTGGATTTGAAAAGCTAGGTGAAGAAAGTCTAAGTTTAGTATTTCTTAGCGTCAATTCGACCCATGAGCAAAAATCCGCTTGGTCTAAATTATTAGGAAGAGCTCCACGCTGTCTTGAGTGGGAGGAATTTGAGGGACAAATTAATACGGATGAGCTTATGCGGTTTGATATCTCTGAAAACTCTCTAAAACGACGTGGGGGGGAGATAATTGAGATATTAAATGATCAAGACTCTATTTCCATAAAATGGGGGAGTAAAATTCAAACTTTTGATTGCAATGGGAGAGATTTGATCTGGAGGCATATGTTACTTAAAATTGCCTTAAATATTCATTCAACTTTATTGATGGGAAAACTTGGACGATTTGAAGGGAATCTTATGACCTATGTAAGGCCTAGTAACTTTAAGCTTGTAAATAGAGCCTACAGATATATTCAATATTTTTTGGAGGAATCAAAGGTAGTGGTTGATGAAGAAAAAATTATTGAACTAATTTTTGAACATCAGCAGGGGAGACATCCAGAATCCCCTGTAGTTATTTCAGTTTTAAATCAATTAGGAGTTTTTCTTTGAATCTTCAATCTTATCTTCGGTCGAGTCTTCATTAAGACCTTTTTTAAAGTTCTTTATTGCTGCCGCCATTGAGCCTCCTAGCTGAGGCAGTTTAGGAGCGCCGAAAAGAAGAAGAATAACTCCACCTACAATTAATAGCTCTGTTGTTCCTAATCCAAACATATTTTTTCCTTTAGTAAATCCTACTTAACTCTAAGGTATATTTTCCCGGAGAGTAATTTGAAAAGCGCAAATCTTTGATCTTTTTAAATCGAGTGCTTCCATTGTCTAAGCTGACATAGGGGTAAATTGTAATACCTCCTCGTGGTGTAAATTCACCTATAACCTCTATATACTTAGGCTTCATTAAATTATACAGGTCATCAGCAATTTTTTGAATACAATCCTCGTGAAAGTCCCCGTGGTTTCTAAAGCTAAATAGATATAATTTCAGAGATTTAGACTCTACCATTTTTTTATCGGCAATATAATTGATATAGATTCTGGCAAAGTCCGGTTGCCCAGTTTTCGGGCACAAAGAAGTAAATTCTGTGCAGACAAAACTAGTCCATGCTTCGCTTTTGGGGTTTTTGTTTGGAAATGACTCAAGGATCTCTGGGGCATAAGTATCAGGGTATTTAGTATTTTGATTTCCAAGTAGACTAACACCTTTAAGTTCACTGTCAGTTCTCGCTGTTGATTTCTTTTTGGGAGAGCTTTTGCGTTGTGCCATATGCAGACCTTTACTTTAGTTTTTAAATCAATTTTAATATAAGAGATTTTCGCTTAAAACTCAATCTTCCCAAAGTGAGGCAAATCCGCTTATGTCACAAAATACAACAAAAGAATCACTTAGTCCTAAAGCTAAGAAAACTATTAAAATCGTCTTTTTAACTTTGTTCTTAGATCTAGTCGGCTTTTCAATTATCTTTCCTATGTTTCCAGCCTTAGCAAAGTATTATCTACTCAATGATGCAGATAATTGGTTTTTAAAAGCTATCTTTGGACAAATTGAAAATCTGACTAACGCTGGCGGAGTCGATATGAATTCCGTGGTTCTTTTTGGTGGGGCACTTGGAGCCTTGTACTCATTATTGCAGTTTTTTGCAGCACCCATTTGGGGAAGTCTCTCTGATCGATATGGAAGAAAACCCATGCTCCTGGTTTCATTAGCAGGGCTTCTCGTTAGCTATATTTTGTGGATATTTTCAGGCTCATTTACCTTGTTAATTCTCTCGAGATTTATTGGAGGCATCATGGGAGGAAACCTCTCAGTTGCAACTGCTACAATTGCTGATGTGACTACGCCAAAAACCAGGTCTCGAGGCATGGCTTTTGTAGGAATTGCTTTTGCGTTAGGCTTTATATTCGGACCAGCAATTGGGGGAGCACTCACTATCGTAGATCCAACTGAGCACTTTCCAAGTTTGGTGAGCCTTGGAGTCAATCCATTTTCATACCCTGCCTTACTTGCTGCCATTTTAACCTTGATTAATATTATTTCTATAATGATCCAATTTGAAGAAACTCTAGATAAAGAAAATACAAGTCAGCGGGTGATGAATCCCTTGGAACTTTTTAGACCACTTGCAATTAGAGAGGTCAATTTAACTAATTATAGCTATTTTCTATTTATCTCCGCTTTTTCGGGGATGGAGTTTACCCTGACATTTCTAGCAGTGGATCGGTTTCAATTCACCTCCATGGATAACGCTTATATGTTTGTGTTTATTGGAGTGCTTATAGCACTTGTTCAAGGAGGTTTTGTAAGAAGAAGAGCTTCTGATATTGGAGAGAAGAAAGTAGCATCATTAGGATTATTATTTTTAATACCTGGACTTAGCTTTATTGCCTTCGCTTCAAATACTTTTCTTCTCTATTTAGGCTTATTTTTCTTGGCCGTAGGTTCTGCTATGGCAGTTCCAACATTGACTTCACTCGTTTCTCTCTACACTCCCTCTAATAGTCAAGGTCAGAGCCTAGGTATTTTTAGATCCTTAGGCTCATTGGGAAGAGTCATAGGCCCGATAGCTGCCTCACTTATTTATTGGAACTTTGGCTCAAAAATTCCTTATATTTTTGGCGCTATTTTTATGCTGTTCCCGGTCTTAGTGTTGGCAAAAATAAAGCAAACTCCGCAGCATAATGAGTCCATCAATTAGAAGATGTAGAGAAGTATTTTTAATACGATTATTATAAAGGACGTAATAGACCACTATCACGGAGCCAAAAAAACTGTATTCTTGAAACTGATGAGCTAGGTAGGCGCAAAAAAGAGTGTAACTGATAGAGATGAAAGGCAGGAAATACTTTTCAGGTAAAAGTCTTGCTATGGTTAGAATATTATCTTTTTCATCCTGATCCTTATCTTTGTAGTCAAAGATTAAAGTTAAAAGAAAAATAAAAACGAAACATTCGATATAATGAACCCAATCAATTTGTGGGAATAAAGCAGTACATAGATTGGCCCAAACAAGACTCACTACAAAAGTTTTTAGAATAGGAATTTTTCTTAGGCCTAAATTTAAGTTTTTGTATTCATACAGTCCTACGATCAAAAAACTTAATATTAAAGGCCAATACCTTTCAGTTCGATAGACCTCTAATCCTGTTAGTGCAAAAGAAACTATCAAGGGGAGGAAGTAGAAGTACTTATATTTTAAGAATAGCTTGGCAGACTTACTAGGTGTAGAGCTTTTGTATGTGGGAGCAATTCGTAAAAAGTTGTAGGCTACAAAACTTCCAAAAAACAGAAAAAATGGCGTGAGAAGTGAAAAGTTTTGTTGCGCCTTAAGCGCGTACATTAGAAAAAGTAGCGGTGTGCAAACTGAAATGAATAAATTGCTATGAACGAAGAGACTAAAGAACCTTGTCATCATCCAATTTACTTTCTTTGGAGTTGCTTACCTTTTCTTGATCCGAATTTTGCTCTAAGGTTTGGCCAATAGCATGGTAGATAGCTGTTCTGAAAGTCTCGTAGAACTTTTCTGTTTTAGTCCAATCAGAATTGGGAAGTTCTAAAGTGTAAGTGGGGATATTTCGTTCATTTCCAGCCCAGTTTCCTAAACTACCAGGAAAGAAGGGATAATTATTTATCCGGTACTTTCCAGCTTTATCACTCATTTGGATCAATAATTGATTGGCTCCAGCATGCTCTGTATGGTCGGGTCCATCATAGTCAATTAGAGTTAGTGGTGCATGAACTGAAATGATTTTTGAAGGTTTATATCTATTGATGAGATTGACTTGAAAATATGTTTCCTGTTCGGACATAGCCTTTTTACCGGGGTACCGTCTTTTGTCGGAAGAATAACGATGTTTCCAAAGTTTGAGAGCTTTTTCATCCCAGTCTTTGGTGGGGAAATTTCTATTGGCGTCAACCCCTCTAGCATTTGTTCTTGTTGGCTGACTTCGAAAAAAGGAGTCAGGTGCAACGATAGGAGCTATAACGACTAAATTATCTCCAGTGATCTCTGGCTTGTTTTTTAGATCATTTAAAAGGTCATAACAAAACTTTATGGGGGTGATTTCGTCACCGTGAACTCCACAAAGAATCATTGTCGTTTTTTCAGGAGCCGTCTTTACCCTTTTCTCGTCACCAAAAACATGCCACACAATGGGGTTACCCCAAAAAGAATTTCTGACATGATTCCATTGAAAGTTTTCACAATGAGATTTACCCCAACTATATTTTTCAAAATATTTATCAACCTTTTTGCAGTAAGCAGCTACAGCTGGGGTATGTTCGATTTTGGGTGGAATTTTTGCAACTACTTCTTTTTTCTCTTCCTTTTTATCAATTTCAATAGGATTAGATTCAACAGGTTTAGGCTCGATATTAGACTGTGAAGACTCAGTTGGGCTTTGAGTATTCTCACTTGAATTGATTGGCTCAATCTCAATCTGAGAGCATGAAATCAAAAGGGCTAGCAAAAAACTAAACTTAAAGAGCTTGGTGTTCATGTGTCTGATTATACGTTGGAACTCAGAAAATGTCATAACAGATTTTGGGAATATCTAGTCTGATGGTTTTGGTCGGGAAAGCCTTTCCGAGGTAGAAAAATTTTGAATTAGAAAGATAATGAAATTATGAGACAAATATTCACACCCGTAATTTTATTAATAGCACTAAGTGTAACCACCCATCTTTGGGCCGAAGAAATGCATTGGGAGCCTAGCACTCAAGCCGAGTGGAATAGTGCAAACCATCCCAGAATTTTCTTCAGCAAATATGAGAGTCTTTTTCATAAAATTCCAAGTTCTCAAACCTTTTCTAAACTACTTTGGTCTGATGATTATTGGCCGAGATTCATGGGGGGAATTTCTTATCGTTGGCAAACCTATCAAGGGCCTAGAGACTATAGACTTTACTCTTCTAGGGACATAAGAAGGCTTTCACCGCAAGAATTAGATGAACTTTCTCCGGCGGAAAAGTTTGATATTCTAAATGGAGACTTCGATTTTCCTTTCACAAGAAGAGTTATCAGGCAAAATCCTTCTCATGCTCCCGGATGGCAGGGCATCTGTCATGGTTGGGCCGAGGCAAATTTACACGAAATGCCGCCAGAGGAAAAAACTTTAACGGCCAAAGGGGGGATCGATATCCCTTTTCGTCGTTCGGATATTGCCGCCCTTTTAAGTTATTATTATGCTAAGGAGCGAAGAGGTCGTGTCACTTTTCTAGGAAGACGATGCAGAGGAAAAACGATCAATAGCACCAGTTGTGAGGATGTTAATCCAGCTTCATTTCATATTGTTCTAGCGGAGAGTTTTAAGCGCTCTAGAGGAATCATTGCAGATATAGACCCAGGTTCTGATGTATGGAATCATCCCATAAAGTCCTACGAGTACCAGGTTATAGGTGAGCGAGAACCACATGCTAATGCAGCTCGTGGTTCGGTCAAAGAGATTCATATTTTTAATAAAGTAAAAATCCTCACAGAAACCTCACCCTCTACAGACCCCAACGGAGAGGTCCTCGATGAAATGTATTTTGACTATTGGTTAGAACTTGATAGCGATAATCGAGTTATTGGGGGTTCCTGGCATGAGAGACCCCAAATAGACTTTCTTTGGTATCGTTCAAAAAAATCATTACCTAGAGACTATGCTCGTCTGATTTCAGATAAATAGAAGCTATATGCCAAGAATCTCAGTCAAAAAAACCTAAAGATATCTGGCCGTGACTCCGATTAGAGGATGAGTCATATTTTTAGGAGTCTATATGCTTACTAGTTTTAAAGAGTTCAAATTTTTTCAATCTTTTAGAATTCCAGTGGAGTCTAGAGATGATGTGCGATGCATGTTCGAGTTTGAAAACGAATTTGGAAAGTTTACCAGTATAATGGATGGAAAGCTTGAAGACGTCTCAATTACAGGTCTAGGCTTTACGACCAAAGAGAAAATAAAAGTTAATTCTAATGTGAGAGTAAGCATACAATATAAAAGACTGAGGGTGGACGTAGAAGGCTCAATAGTCAGGTCTTTTGGATATCAGCCAGATCAGACTAATGAAACTATCATTTATGGAGTGGAGTTAGACGAAGAAGATTATCCACAAATGAAAAGATTTATTCAGCAATATGTTATGGGATTCTCCCCTGATCGAGCTAAAGATTGTATAAGCACAATGGCCACGAGTGAAAGATACAAAAAGGCGACCGAGGGCTTTGAGATATTCTCACTAATGTTATCACTATTTAAGGATATAACTGCTTTTGGATCGCAAGAGACTTTTTTGAACTCTATGCTTGAAGAAATCTCAAGGATCTTAAATGCACAAAGAGCAAGTATTTTTCTTATTAATCCCCAATCGAATGAACTAGAGGCAGTGGCAGCTCTTGGAGTTGATAAGTCGCAGTTGAAGTTTGACTATAGAAGAGGAATAGCTGGTTCCGTTTTTACTACGGGAGTTCCTCTTAATATTGACGCTCAAACCGACAAAGTTCGCTTTTCTGAAGAGATGGACCAAAAAACAGGATTCGAAACTAGATCTATTCTTTGTAATCCGATCTCGAATCGCGAGGACAAAGTTATCGGAGTTATTGAGGTTTTAAACAAAAGAAATCAGGATAGATTTACTGAGGAAGATGAAAAGACAATGAAAGTTTTGGCCTTAATCTTTTCTTCAGTCTTTCATAACTATAATCCTATTTCGGAAAGATCACTTATTAGAAGATTTTCGACCCCATATGATAGAGAATATGCCTATATTGGAAAGTCTCCTGCAACAAATGATATCAGAAAGAGTATTGTAAAACTTAAAGATATCGATTCACCACTTCTTATCCAAGGTGAATTTGGTGTTGGGAAGAAACTTTTAGCAAGAATTGTGCATAACGAAGGCAAAAGAGGTTTAAATAAATTTAGAGTCATTAACTGCAAAGGTGTCGTAGAGCAGGAAATCTCTGATAAAATTTTCGGTGGAGATATTGGGAGTAGTGTCCTTGAAGACTGTATGGGCGGAACTGTTGTCGTAGATGAAGTAGGCCACATGGGTCTTGGGTTGCAGACAAAACTATTAAAAGTCTTAGAAGAAAGAAGAGTTCCAGGAAGCCAATACGTTCTAGATGTCAGAGTTATTTTTACTTCCAGCCAGGACTTAAAGAAAATGGCTCAAGCTGACGGGACATTTAATCTTGATCTTTATAATTTTCTTCAGGAGTCCATTCTCACGGTAGAACCACTGAGAAAACGACCAGAGGATATTGAGTCTTTGACTTCTTACTTTCTAAGAAAAGAATGTCGAAAGCAGGGGTTACTCCTTAAAGAGTTCTCTCATGAAGTGCAGGAACAATTAAAAGAGTATGATTGGCCAGGAAATGTTTCTGAGCTCAATCAAGCGGTACAAAAAGCTGTTCTCTACAATCCAAAAGCTCACGTTATTAATAAGCTTAATAAAAGTGGTGCGACTCCAATTGTTGATCTGTCTCAGTCAAGTATGCACGGTCTTGATAATATTCCTCATGCTAGGGATTATGAACTTCCCCTTAAGGATAGAGTTGCACTAGTAGAAAGGGAAATGATTCTCGCTGAAATCAGACGAAACAAAGGCAATAAATCAAAAGCAGCTAAAGAAATGGGTATCTCCAGGGAAGCCTTGAGAAAGAAACTTCTTCAGAGTGATGAAATTTTAGAAACCTTGAAAACAGAAACTATTGATGAGGGGAAAAAAGCTGCCTAGTTAAGCACTTGATTTCACCTTAATTGCTCATAATACCGATAAATTAGCACAAGGAAAAATTGTGCTTAATCTAATTGGTTTGTTTGAAAATTTTAATCTAAGTGATTCGGTAGATATTATTATCGTATCGGCTATCTTATATCGATTTTTCTCTATCATTCAAGGGACTCGTGCCGTTCAGGTACTTTTAGGAACTGGGACTATTGCGACAATGTACTGGCTTAGTTTGAGTTTTGAACTCTATTCGGTGAATTGGGTTTTGAAGAACTTTATCGAATACTTCTTCATTATAATTATCATCCTTTTCCAAGAGCAAGTTAGATCGGCACTAGCAGAAATCGGGCACACAAAAACCCTAGGAAGAAAAAAACGTGATTATTACGATAGTCAAATTGAAGAGGTTGTAACTGCTTGTTCCGCTTTAAGTCGGGAGCGTACGGGCGCTCTTATTATATTCGAAAGATATCATGGGCTACTCAATTATGCCTCTACCGGGACGAGATTAGATTCAAAAATTCACTCGGATATCCTTTATACAATTTTT